>Ga0123355_10000619_pt1 | contig 48039 bp, 67 predicted proteins | sample TergutEmb28metaG_3_FD_89872 | JGI IMG/M metagenome (GOLD analysis project Ga0123355, IMG submission 89872) | Embiratermes neotenicus P1 segment gut microbial communities from Petit-Saut dam, French Guiana - Emb289 P1 | ecosystem: Host-associated > Arthropoda: Insects > Digestive system > Gut ...
AATGAACCGTTACTTGCGTTGATGTCATAATTAGTAAATGCATGTGTGTTTAATACGCTTATTACTCCTGGGGCTACTTGAGGGTTTAATGCTGCTAGGTCATTATCTATAAATAGTCCATTAAGTGCTACATTTCCTGTGAATATTGCTTCGTTTGCAATAGTTAGGTCTGGTTTATGCTGGTTATTATGGTGTACATATGCTCCTCCTCCATTACTTGCTATGTTGTTTCTTATAGTTCCCCCTGTTATATTCATACTTGTAGGCGCCTGCATCCCAGGTATACCAAGATGGATACCACCACCGTTTCTTCCAGCATTATTCTCTCTAATTTCTCCTCCTGTCATTATAAAATGATTTGTACCTACTCCGCCTCCATCGCCAATCATGGACACGCTATTTCCACTGATATTTCCACTGATTTCTCCATCATGCATTATAAATTGCTCTGCAAATACTCCTCCTCCTAATTCACCACCTGCAGTATTTCCTCTTATTCTTCCATCATACATTGTAAAATGGTTCGCGTTTACTCCGCCCCCATTATATCCAGCTACACTGTTATTAATAATTTCTCCTCCATGCATTATCATAGTATTTGCCCTTACTCCTCCAGCAGCTAAGGCTGTTGCACCGTGATTTCCACTGATTTCTCCATCATACATTGTAAAATGGTTTGCCCTTACTCCTCCAACACCAGTTGACATCATTCTGTTGTCAGTAATTTCTCCTCCATGCATTATCATAGTATCTGCCCATACTCCTCCAACGCCAGTTTCTGAGTCAACATTTCCACTAATCTTACCATCATACATTGTAAAATGGCTTGCCCTTATTCCTCCAACACCGAGCAATTGCAGTATTATCAACAACTTCTCCTCCATACATTATCATAGTATTTGCCCATACTCCTCCAAAAGAATAATTTCCGGCTCCAATAATTTCCGGCTCCATTGTTACTAATTTCTCCTCCATGCATTATCATAGTATTTGCCCTTACTCCTGCTACTGCACCATTATATCTTCCATTGTTACTAATTTCTCCTCCATACATTATCATAGTTCCAGTAATATACACTCCAGAACCTCTATGTCCTCTAATTTCTCCATCATGCATTGTAAAGCTGTTCGCAACTACCCCTATATAGCCCAGTGATGTTCCAGTAATTTCCCCTCCATACATTGTGAACTTTCCATTGCTCACATATACTAAGCTTTCATGCCAGTTTGTTGTTTCAATTGTTCCATCATTCATTGTGAACGTTCCATCACTTACATATACTCCGCCTCCATGAGTAGCCCAGTTTCCAAAAATCGTTCCACCGTTCATTGTGAAGTCTCCATTACTTACATATACGCCACTTCCTTCATTTCCATTAATCGTTCCATAGTTCATTGTGAACGTTCCATCACCTACATATACGCCGCTTCCTTCATTTCCATTAATCGTTCCATCACTCATTGTGAACGTTCCATCACCTACATATACGCCACCTCCATAAGTAGCCCCATTTCCAAAAATTGTTCCATCACTCATTGTAAAATTTCCATCTCTTACATATGCGCCACCTCCATAGGTAGCTCCGTTCCACCTGAGTATTCCACCATCCATTGTGAAGTTCCCATCGCTTAAATATACACCGCCTCCATAAGTGGCCCAATTTCCAAAAATCGTTCCATCACTCATTGTGAAGTTTCCTCCACTTACATATACGCCGCCTCCATAATCAACTATATTATTGCTAATTTCTCCACCATTCATTGTGAAGCTTCCACCGCTTACATATACGCCTCCCCCACGATAAGCATAATTCCAACTGATTTCTCCATCATTCATTGTGAAGCTTCCACCGCTTACATACACTCCACCTCCATAGGTAGCCCAGTTTCCAAAAATCCATCCTCCGTTCATTGTGAAGGTTCCTGATGTTATAATTCTTCCATTGATTTCTGCTCCATTTTCAATATATAGTATTCCTCCAACTTCAACGATGATATCTCCAGTTACAACTCCTCCTGCAACTATTTCTACTGTGTCTCCATTTGCAACTGTGAATCCGTCCAGTTGGAAAATCAATTGTAGATAATAGTGGCATTATTGGTATATATCCACCCATAGCTTCTATTTCTATATATTCTGATTCTTCTAGCTCTTCTTCATCACTATACTCTTCATACTCTTCATATTCATTTGATTCTGCTTCTTCTTCATATTTATATAGTTCTTCTTCGTTCGACTCCAGTTCCTCTTCATTTTCTTCTTCATCATAATAGTAGGCAACATTATTCTCATCATTGCCCATTACTATCTCATTATATAAGCCCGCTAATACCGGCAAATTCACAGTTAATAACATTACTACTGCTATTATTCCTGCTGCCCTTTGCATTCCCAACTCTAACTTATTTTTCTTTTTCTTGTCTACCAAGTATATTAGTCCTATACACATCGCTATTATCATTATTGCTATAAAATGAAAAGTATTCATATTCATCATTTCTCCTTTATTAATCCAAAGTTCTCCTTTGAACCTAATTTCTCTATGTAAATAGTACTATTTTTTATATGCAATGTAAATGGCATTTCCTTCCTGAACGCTTATGTCACAAAGATTTCGACTGTTCCTCCTTAGGGAGCTGCACTTTCTATTTTAGCCTCTCATATATTAAACTTCTATTACAATTTCATTGCATTCTCCCTATTTAAAGTGTTTTTCTTACGCATTCTTAGCCTTAAAAGATTTCTTTCATATGCAAAAAAAGTCTGATTCTATACTTTAGAATCAAACTTCTTCTTTATCTTCTCTTTAATTAATAATTTTGTGCTCTAACTTCAAAAAATGCTTCTGGATGCTTACACACTGGACACATTTTTAATGCTGTTTCACCTTCTAACATGTGACCACAGTTTCTACATTCCCAAGCTACTGTATCTTGCTTTTTAAATACTTCATTATTTTTTACATTTGCTAATAGTTTTCTATATCTATCTTCATGCTCTTTCTCTATTTTCGCTACACCTTCAAATAATGCTGCTATTCTACCAAATCCTTCTTCTCTTGCTTCTTCTGCAAACTTAGCATACATGTCTGTCCATTCATAGTTTTCTCCTTCTGCTGCATCTTCTAAATTCACTTCTGTTGTTGGTACTTCTCCTCCATGTAATTCCTTAAACCATAGTTTTGCATGTTCCTTTTCATTTTCTGCTGTTGATAAGAATAGCGCTGCTATTTGTTCATATCCTTCTTTTTTTGCTTTAGCTGCATAATACGTATATTTATTCCTTGCTTGTGATTCTCCTGCAAATGCCGCCATTAAATTACTTTCTGTTCTTGTTCCTTTTAACTCACTCATAATATACCTCCTTAAATTTTTGACAAAGATTATCTCTTGCAACTACTACAAGTTCCTTCAATCGTTATGCTATCCATTGTAACTTCCATATCAGTATCTTCTGATATTGCATCCATTACTTGTACAGCTCTAAAGTCATACTCAAAATCTGCTACTTTACCACATATTTTACATATAACATGATTATGTGGTTTTTTAAAATAGTCATATCTATCAGGGCCATCATGAACTGAAATTCTTTTAATTTCACTGCCTTCTTCTAGCATTCCTAAATTCCTATAAACTGTACTTCTACTTGTACTCTTACTAGATGCTTTTTTACTCGCTTTTAAAGCTATATAAATCTCTTCTGCTGTTGGATGTGTACAGCTGCTTTTTAGTACCTCTAGAATTTCTTCTCTTTGTTTCGAGTAGTTTTTCATAAATATATCTCCTGCCAAAATTAGGAATCATTCCTAATTTTAATTTCATTATATCACAGTTTCCTAATAGGTCAATAGTTTTTCTGCATATTTTACTTTTAAATTGACAATAGTATGTACAAGAAATATAATGAATATACTAGCATGATAAAAGAGAGGTGTTCAATTATGAATTTAGATGAAGAAATTAGAATTGCAAAGGAAGTACGTAAAAATGCTTATGTACCGCACTCTAAGTATTGGGTAGGCGCTGCTCTTAAAGGAAAATCTGGCAAAATCTACTCTGGATGTAATGTTCAAAATGATGGACTAATGTCTATATGCGGTGAAAGAACTGCATTTATAAAAGCTATCTCTGAAGGAGAAAAAGAATTTGAGCACATTGTAGTCTGTGGAGGAGCTGATATTAATATACTAGAAGATTGCTTGCCTTGCGGTTATTGTAGACAATTCATGAATGAGTTTGTGGATGCTAGTTTTTAAATATATGCCCTTCGGGCCTAATGATGAGATAACTGAATATAGTATGAATGATTTATTGCCACACGGTTTTAGGTTATTATAGCAAACAATAAGTATAATGAGAGGCTTTTCTGAAATAGGATAGGGCCTCTCTTTTTTTGCACGTTTTATAATTTAAATTCATATAATATTTCAGAAAACATATATTTAAAGAGGAGTGATTTCTAAATGAATAAACTTGATATGGGTGCAATAATGTCTATGCTTTCTAAAATGGATAAAAAAGATTTAGAAGCAGGTATAGCACAAGCAAATAAGATTTTGCAAAGTAAAAGCAAGGAAGAAATTATGAAAGATTTAAAGAAGTAAGGCGGTTTTAAATTTGAATAACGAGGATATGTCGAGCATTTTAGAAAAGTTAAATATCGATTCAAATTCTATTTCTCCAGATATGGTAAATGGTTTTTTAAGTATGCTTGGAAATTCTAACAAAGTTGATTCTGATCAGGTTAATAATGAGAATGATTCCTATATTTCGCCAGAACCTAATGACACCAATGCATCTGAAGCAAACAATACTTCTAATGCATCTGGTATTGATATGGACACATTATTAAAAATGAAGTCTATAGTTGAGAAGATGAATGTAAAAGATGACCCTCGTTCAAATTTACTTGCTTCACTAAAGCCATACCTAAAGGAAAGTCGAAAAGATAAGTTAGACCAATATATACAAATGATGAATATGAGTAAAATGGTAGATTTCTTGCCTTTTATGGGTGGTGGAAAGAAAGATGAATAATGGATTGTTAGATTTTCTTCCTGGAATAGGTTCCTTAGGTAAAGATGGCTATTTCGAAATATTTGGGATAAAGCTCTATACAGACGATATAATTATACTCTGCTTGTTGTTCTTTCTATATACAGAAGAATCTCAAGATTATATGCTATTTATTGCTCTGTTGCTTCTTTTACTATCATAAAACTCCAGCTGCAAGCTGGAGTTTTACATTTTATATTTTTATATTCTTATACGATCGTCTGTGTTCCTTCGAATTTAGGCCCAACATATTCAGCTGATCCAAATGCTAATATCGGATAAAATACTATCGGCAATAGTATTAGTCCTATCATAGTTCCGGCTTCACGCCCAAATGATTGCGCTAGCTTAATTGATAAATATATTGTAATACCAAGTGATGCAAATCCTCCTACAAACGGAATGAAAGCTGCTAGATATAATAAGACCCATAATGGATTTATTCCTGCAATTTTAAATACTATTATCATATTGAAAACGGGAATTAGCGCATACCAACCGGGCTCTCCTGCCTTAGTAAATATCTTCCAATATGAAAAAATCATAAGAAGCGCTACAGGTAGGGTAACTACTATGAAAAACAGCATAAACATTACCATAAACATAAATATAGTATATTCCATCTTTTTCTCTCCTTTCCTTAACTTTCTAATACCATTTTTTCATCTTGTATGTACGCATATTTATATTCTTCATATAAATCTGCTTCTTCCATTTCTTTTATTACATTTGCTATCCTTATTTGTGGACAATCTAAGCAGTTAGCTGCTATTATTGCTTTTTTATTTCCTTTTGCACCAGCATGTGCTAGTCCTCTAAGTTCTCCTAGTATAACTATATTCTCTCCTGCTATTACTTCTGCTCCACCATTTACATCGCCTAAAATAACTAAGCTTCCTTCAAATTCTAATCTTTGTCCTGATCTCAATCCGCTTCTATAGAATTTAGTTTCTGAATTTTCGATATCTCTTTCAAAAACTTTCTTTATTCCATGTAGTCCTAATATTTGCGGACTATCAAATGATACTTCCACATCTATTTCATTTTTTATTAATCTGCTGATTTCGTTCATTTCCTTATTCTTAAGAACTTTTCCCATTACACATATAGGTGTTTTCTCTGCTTTATATAATTTTTTTAACGCTGGTATCTTTTTTTCCAAAGATTCTATTGCTTGAGCATACGTAGCTTGTTCACTTATCATTATTATTATTTCGTCTCTTTTCATATTGATTCTTACTGGATTTCTCATTTCTTAATACCTCCTATTATATTAACTATATATATTTCACTCTTCTAGTTTCTGCTCCCTGATGCTCCCATTGCTGTTCTGTCTTCAAGTATATCTTCATTTATCCCGAAATATACTTCAAGTATATCTCTTACTACCTCTGCTACGTGGAATCCACGTCCTCCATTTTCTACTATAACAGCTATTGCAATCTCTGGTTCTTCATATGGAGCAACTCCTACAAACCATGCGTTTGGAGTTTCTCCTGCTTCAGCAGTTCCTGTTTTCCCTGCAACTTCAATTGGGAAATTTCTAAAGACCCCATGCGCCGTCCCTCCCGCATCTGATGTAGCTGCTCTCATTCCTTCTAACACAGCAGCAATATTTTCAGGAGTCATTTCTAAATTTCTATTCGGGTAAGACTGTAATCCTAATCTTCTGTTTACTGCTTCACTAATCTCCGTTCTGTCCACTGCTCTTCCATCTCTACTGCTTATCTCTCGTATTAAAGTTATATCTATATCTCTTCCTCCGTTTACAAGCATAGCAACATGTCTAGCCATTTGTATTGGTGTAAAATTATTTTCTGCTTGTCCGTATTACTGCAGACAAGGTGTTTCCAGGAAACCATGTTTGACCTAATTCGTTATACAAAGTTCTTCCTGCTACAACTCCAGAAATTTCTCCGGGAAGCTCTATATTTGTTCTACTACCTAAACCGAACTTCTTTGAGTATTCTTCTAAAATATCTATGCCCATTGTTGTTCCTACTTCATAGAAGAATATATTACAAGAATATTTTATAGCTTGGGATACATCTAGCCAGCCATGTCCTCCACCCGTAGCTGCATATATCGAACATCTAGGATTATGACCACCATGAAATATTCCTCCACAAAAGATTCTTGTCGTTGGCGTTATATACCCTGCTTCTAGCGCTGCTATTGCCGGAACCATCTTATATGCAGAGCCTGGCGCATATCCACTTTGTATAGTTCTGTTTAATAGGCTCTTTCTTTCTGGATCATTATACTCATTCCATCTTTCTAAACTTATTCCATCTACAAATGATTCTGGTGCAAAGTCTGGATAGCTGGCCATCGCTAAAACTTCTCCACTCCTTACATCTATCACTACTACACTACCAGCCGTTGCTTCAAATTCTCTTCCAAATGCTCCAGCAGTTATTCTTTCTATATTATTTCTTAGAGCTATTTCTGAGGCACGTTGTAAGTTTGCACTAATCGTAAGTGTTACATCATGTCCCGCCACAGCTTCCTCTATAATATATTCTCCTGTTCTAGTACCATCTACAGACATATCTGTTTGTCTTGTTCCATGTTGACCTCTTAAAAAACTTTCAAGAACATATTCTATACCTGTTTTTCCAACATAGTCATGCATGTTATATGTTTCGTCTCTTCTTAATGCTTCTTCACTTATTCGTCCGGTATATCCTATTATATGTGATGCTAAGCTTCCCATATAATATTTTCGAGCTGCTCTTACATCTACGGCAACTCCTGGAAATCTAATACTTTGTTCCTCTAATTTTGCTACACTTTCGATACTTATGTTAGTTGCTATAACATAAGCTCTCATGCTAGTAAATCCTTCTCTTTCTATCCCATATCTTACAGCAATTATTCTTCTTACTTCTTCTGTATCTTCTTGCGTTATTTCATATCTTTCTTTAAACTCATTTAAAACATCTTCAGGGGTAGCAGTTTCTTTTATGTTCTGATTTCTTTTCCACGCTTCTATTCTTTCTTCACTTAATGTGAATCTAATTTCCGGATAAATCGCTACTGGGAAAGCATCTCTATATGCATCTTCATTTTGTTCTAACACGTTTATAACATTTAAAATTGTGCTATTTAAAAGATCATTTTCTATTCTACTCCTATATATTACCACACTATACCTTGGCGTTGTCCCTGCTAAAACATTGCCATCTCTATCTAATATATTTCCTCTCGCTGCTTCTATTGTAGTTGTTCTAGTTAATCTTCTGCTTGATCTTTCATAATATTCTTCCCCATGAACAATCTGGAGGTTGAATAACTGAAAAACTAAAATAAGACCTATTATATATATGAACATAGTTAACATGTTATATCTTACATTTTTTTTATCTGGTTTCACCAATTCCTCACATCCTTTAGCTAAAAATGTCGTGTCAATATCTTTTTCTCTGTAAAAGTTCTTTCAATTAATTTCCCACCTTTTTGGAATAACGGATATATTATAATCGAGAGAATCACATTGTATAGGGTTTCTATCAATATTATCCTTGAAAAAGCTAATATCTCTACTTGTACTCCTAATACTGCTATTTGCATCATGTATATGATAAGTGTGCTTACAAAAGTTATTCCTGCTACTGTAAGCATAATAGTAATTTTGCTTTCTTTAGATACATTCTGATTTATTACCCCTGCTAATAGCCCCGCTACCGAAAGTGCTATTCCATTTATTCCGTATTACTCTCCCTATATGTAAGTCTAATAGTACTCCTAAAACTGCACCTACTGTTACTCCGTAAATATGTCCCATGTATAGCCCGAGTAAATATTGCTAGTATGATAAATAAGTTTGGACCGTACTCCAGCAATAGTAAACCAACTAAAAAAGTTGGACTGAAGCAAATATATTATTATGAATGATATAAATATGCATAATATGCAAAGTGCTTTTTTCATACATTTCCTTCCTATACGCAGCTATATAGTAAATTCCCGCTCGCTTTTTAGATATTATGCTTAAAGCATAACTTATCTCTACGCATATAGCTTATCTGCAACTAGCTATGCTATAACAGCTAAAAAAATGCTAGAGCTAAGGAAAATAAAGCGCTTTTCTCTATTCTTAGTAAATCTCATATTTCTATTCTAATTTTTGTATCTTTTGTTTCTATTCTTTTCTTACGGGTTCTCTTTATTCCTCAAATCATTGCTAATCAATACCTTTGTCACATAATTGTAACACAAGCTTCATATTTATGAAATACTATTTATGAAAAAATATTATATAATATATATATAGGATTTACTAAGGCATAGCCCATTTTACGTAGTATAAATACTAACATCAAGAAAGTTTAAATGCTTAGTAATCCCTCACAAAAGATTTAGGGAGTTACAAATGAACATTAATTCAATACTAAAGAAAGAGGGTATCACTGTTATTTCTGAGCTGAATACCCTTGAAGTTGATATTATTGCAAAAAATGTTTCGAGCAAGTTATGTCTGGCTTTTCCAGAACATAATTTAAATCGTTCTGTTCTTTTTGAGTCTTTTTCTACACTAAAAATGTTCATCGCAAATATGCCTGATAACGCAGACGGCGCTAAGTATTTTTCTAAGAATAATTCCATTTACTTTAGTGAAACTATCCCTTTTGATAATTTAGCTGATATTGCTATGCATGAGTGTATTCATTTTGTGCAAGAGAAAAAAGATATCAAAGGCAATATAATAAGTATGGGATTATATGATATGTCTTCTGGACTTGGTATTAATGAAGCTACTGTACAACTTATGGCTTCAGAAGCCAATATGCTGCCTATTTCTGAGGAAAAATATTTTGATATATCTTTAAGTACAATAAGCCCTGATTACTATCCTTTAGAATGTTCCTTAGTTAATCAAATAGCTTACTTTACTGGAACTTATCCTCTATATCATAGTGCCCTAAACGGTAATGATGTTTTTAAAAAGACATTTGTAACTAAAGTCGGGGAAAAAACATATAACAAGATTTTAAAGAATTTAGATAAGCTATTGCTTCTAGAATCTGATTTAAGCTATTTTATAAGCCAATTAAACAATGCAGAAAAGCCAAGGGAAATTAAGTTGTTAGGAGAATTAGCTGCCGCAAAAAAACAAGCGATTTTAGCATTATTCTTTGCTACTCAAAATATAATTATGAAAAAATTCTTCTCAGCAGAATTTAATTGTGTGAAGACCCTTAATGATATAAGAGAATTCAAACAAAAGATTTATAATTTTAAAAATGTTATTGGAACAACAGATGGCTACGAGTTCTACAACAGACTTTACCGCGAAATGATGGAACTGCTACAAAGAAAACATGAATACATTGAGAATCACGGTGATATTAGTTTATTCTATCCGAATAATTATAATTCTTCTACTGCCCTTGTAGTAGTGGAAAATACCGTTTCTGCATTTTCATTTATGAATATTTTCTTCAAAAAGCTAGGTAAACTATTCAAGCATAAACCTGTTATACAAAGCATAAATGAAGTTGAATAAAACACTCTTTAGCAAAGTTAACTAAAGAGTGTTTTATTTTGTTCAAATTATATTTCTATATCTAGCTTATCTTTTCTTTTATACTATATTAAGATTGTATACTCTTCATGTCGCTCCAGAAATCTATTTTCTTATCTTCGTCTCTGAGTAAAGCTGCTGGATGAAATGTAGGTATATACATTCTTCCATCTTTCTCAATCCATTTTCCTCTACTAGCTGTGATTCCATATTCTTGTCCCAGAATAGCTTTTAGCGCCACACTACCTAGCAGTACTATGATTTTTGGATCGACTAGCTCAATTTGACTTTTCAAATATTCTATACAACTACTTACCTCATCTGGTTCTGGATTCCTATTTCCCGGGGGTCTACATTTAACAATATTTGCAATGTATAGTTCTTCCCTTTTAATCCCTAATCCATTTAACGCCATATCCATTAGTTTTCCTGCTCTTCCTACAAATGGTTCTCCTTGGATATCCTCATCTGCCCCTGGACCTTCTCCAATAAACATTACGTTGGCATTTCTATTTCCTACACCAATTACAACATTCCTTCTATGTTCACTTAGCTTACACTTTGTACAATCGCTACATGCCTGTTCTAGCTCTTCCCATGTTTTATATGTCATTTGATTTCTCCTCTTTTAATTCTTCCATTATTATATCTTTTGTTCTATTTCCTATATATGCATAAGAGTTTAGACGATTATTGAATCCGCATATTCCACTATATGTACAGTTCTTGCACGATGTTCTTTTTGTTTTGAAATCATATATTGGCTTAATTTCTATGCTTCCCTGCATTATTTCTTTAGAAATCTCTTTAATTATTCGATTTGCTGTTCTTTGAAGAATCGTGAATTCTTCTTTTGTAATTACACTAGTCCCTGATTTTTTTATTGTTCCGGTTAACATTTAATGATACTGGAATGGACTTAGAACTTCCTTGCTCTAATTTATTGTCCATCATTTTTAGAACATTAACATCCGCTAAAATCAAACCTTGCATTTTAAATTGCTTTCTTATCTCTTCCTCTAATTCTTCATCACTTAGATTTTTCTTTGATTTTATAATTGGGTCTATTAGATTAAAGTATAGTATCCCTGAAGGCTGCGCGTTCTCCTTTTTGGCCATGCTATCTATGTATGTTATAAGTTGAATTTGTGTTCCAGCAACTAGCTCATTTAAATTTATATCTTTCGATGATGATTTGTAATCTATTACCCTAATAAATCTCGCATCTTCGTTCTGTCCTGCATCAATTCTATCAATTTTTCCTGTTAGCTCTACATCCCCTATCTTATCCCTAAACTCCACTTCACTTCCGTATAAGTTCAAATTCACTATTTTGCATCTGTTCGACTATATATTTTATTGATTTTGTAATTACTTTTTTAAGTCTATTAGTTAGCACAACAAATTTAGGCGACGCTGTAAACATACGGTTCTTGGTTAGTGCTAGCTTTTCCTTAATTATATTATCCACTAGAGTCGTAATATCTTTATTTAAAGTATTTCTTTTTTCCTTTTCTGTACATGCTTCACTTCCATAGTTTCCTTCTGCATATCGTTTAAAGAATTCGTCAATTACTTCATGCATAAACGAACCTGTGTCTAATAGGTTAAGCTTAAACTCGTTTTTCTCTTGTAATTTTAATCCATATTTTAAGTAATATGAAAAAGGGCATTTCCTATATTGTTCTAATTTTGATATGCTTGTTTTTAAAGTAGCTCCGTATAGCTTATCTATATTTTCTTTACTAAGCATTCCACTACTATTATCATATGCCATTCCTTCTATAGCTCTTTTTAGCTTCTCTTTCCATTCATCATCAGCCTCCTCTGAAAACCAATTATATACTTTAAACCATATCGGCTCTATTTCCTCTCCATCTCTGAAATTTTTCAAGTTAGTTAATAGCAAATCAAATGCAGGTCCTGGCAATTGTAATAAGGAGCTAATATCATCTGTTTTAGTCACTTCTACTGTTGGTTTTATTTTTTTGCATGTTAAATCACTTTGCTCTTTGAGTTTTGGAAATATTCTTTTGAGTTTTGAAATTAATATTGATGGTCTTAGAGCAGCTCCCTCTTTGTTTGATGATGTATATGACACATACAGCTTCTCTTCAGCTGCCGAAAAGACTTTATATATCCCATACTGCTCTTCATATAAGCTATCCAATGTGTTTTTTGCAAGTGTAATGCCCTTTTCACTCAATAACGTTCTATCTGTATCATTTAGAAACCCTTCCGCTGGCGGTTTTCCTGGGAATATACCATCATTTAATCCTATTATAAATACTGCTCTAACTTTACTTGTTCTTGACCTATCTACATCTCCTATTATAACTTGATCTATATATCCAGGAATTTTACCTAAATCGCTATTCTTTAACCCTGTTTTTAAGATACTGCTATATGTACTAAAACTCATTTTTTCATCACCAAAAACAAGTACAATTTCATCAAGTAGCTCTATCAGCAAGTCAAAACTTTTCTTGTATTCTTCTGCCATATATATTTCATTTCTTTGCATAAAATACGTTATTTTTTCATTTAGCTTCTCTCTTATCCTGTTCTCCTCTAAGAACATATATATTGCTGCTGTTATCTCCTTTACGTATTTTTTCTCTACACCTTTTTTAAATTTCAAAAGTGGCTCAACAATTTTTATCCTTAACTCATTGAAGTTTTCTTCTTCGTCATATTCCCAATCTTGGTTATACCATTTAGTTCCTCTAATTCCCCATTTTGCACAGTAGTTTTCTAATTTATAGATATCTTTCTTATCTATATCATCATATAGTCCACACTTTAGATACGCAAACACCGTATCTAGATTCCAACCTTTAGCAAAAATATCTATGATACTCAAAATATATTTTACCAATATATTGCCTGTCAGTTCTTCCTTTCTATCTATAAAGATTGGAATATCATATTTTGCAAATATTGTCTCTACTATTGTTTCCATTTCCTCTAGGATTCCAGTTATCACTGCTATGTCACTATAGTTGTACCCTTCTTCTTGCACAAGCTTAGTTATGTTTTTACATGCAGCTTCTATTTCGGAATATGGATTAGACGCTAAAAATAAGCTAATATTCTTTAAGTCATCGTCATATTTCTTATAAAGATGCGAATATATATTTTCTTCTAAGTGTCTAATCTCTTCGTTTCTAAATCTATATTGCTCTTTTAATAGTATCGGCTGTCTTACTTCTACCGATAATTCTCTTGCAGTTTCTTCTAATTTCTTTGCAGTTTTTTTGTTATAGTAGAAAATGTCCGTTTCTGGCTCTGTTAGTATTGCTATCTCATCTGGTTCTACGCACATTGTTACACTAATGCTTTCTGCTTGCCTCATTAATTCTTTAATTACACTATATTCCTGAATAGTGAAACCTGAAAATTCATCTATATATATTAAGGAATCTTCAAATACCGGTGTTTTTTCTAATTGTTTTGATAAAATTGTAAGTGTATCATCTTCATCTATATAACTTCCCTTTATCTTCTGTTCATACAAAGAATATATTTTCCTTATATCTTGCAATTTAGTTTTCAGATACTTATCTGCTTCAGTTTCTTCCACACTCTCTAATTGTTCTAAATTTATGCTATACTTTTTAAATTCTGTAACTGTTTTTAACATCAATTCTACATTGCCTTCAGAACTTCCAAGAAACTTTAAGTTTTTCTTCTCTTTTTCTAAAAGATCATAGATGAGCATGGCTCTTCCGCTTTTAGATAGCTGCACCTTTGCTCTCCCGCCCTATTTCTGTCAGCATCCTGCGTGCTATCAAGTTAAAACTAACTACCTCTGCATTTATGCTAGCATTTTCTCCAAGAGTATCTAGTAGCTTTTTTTCTGTCCAATACGAAAACTGCTCTGGAGTTATTATATATATCTTTTTCCCCAGATTAATTTTTCTTCTTATGTCATTCAAAATGTATTCTGTTTTACCACTTCCAGATTTGCCGGTAAATTAGCTGTAGGCTCACTTTGACCCTCCCTCTTTTTCTTAGCCTTAACATCTATGATGTGTACGAATAAGTTATGCCTTAGTATTCATCCTATTTCTCTTCTCCAATAGAATAGATACTGCTGTGCTATCCCTGCTGAGTCTCCATATTTTTCTTTTGCCAGTTCTTCTATTTCCTGTTTGCTTAGCTTCTTGCCTTTGCTTCCATCTGTATATAGCTCATTCATAACACGTTCTACCCATACATCAATGGGGAATATTTCTTTTTTGCTAAGCCCAAATAGCATTACACATTCTGCCACTTTAGGACCTACTCCAGGCAGAAACATTAGCACTTCTTTTACTCTGCTTATATCATGTTCTTCCTTTAGATTTTCTAAATTTATATCTCCTTTTTGCATAATTTTTGTAGTTTCATACACTCTTTTATCTCTAAATCCTAGCCCTAACTTTCTTAAATCTTCTACCCTTGCTTGTCCAAGTTCTTCATAAGTAGGAAATGTATAATATTCTTTATCGTTCCATGAGATTTTCCTTCCATATGCTTTTGAAATCCTTTCAATTATACCTTTTATTCTTGGTATATTGTTATTTGCTGAAATTATATAGGAGATGATCGTTTCCCAAAGATCTTGATTCAATATTCTTATTCCATATCCATATTCTATGCTACACTTTAAATGCACATCTACATTTGATAATTCATACTTGGTCTGTTCATAATCATAGTTTAAATCAAAATACTCTGAAACTAATTCCTGTATATCTCCTTCGCAAATTCCTTTAAAAACTATATCCCTGCCATCTTTATATACATTGAGCACATTTCCCTTAAAGACTCCGGTATAACTTCCGGTTTTCTTCTAAATTCCATCTAAAGCACTGCCCACATTCAAAGATATGTTTTGGCTCAAAAGACTCTATGTTTTTGAGTATGTATTTCTGTTCCATGCCTTAATTTTATCATGTTTCAGCTTAATATGTAATAATTTGATTGACTTTTATTTTTTTTCCTGTATGATATGTATATACAGTCTACATAGTTTGTATTTCAAGAAAGGATTGATAAGTATATGACATATAAATGCAGTGTTTGCGGATATATATATGACGAAAAAGTAGAAGATATTAAATTTGAAAATTTACCAAACGATTGGACTTGCCCATTATGTGGTGCCGGCAAAGATGTATTTACTAAGGAAGGGTAAGCGAATCAATATTTTAATGAAATTCCATAGTAAAGCCAGAAATTAAATTTCTGGCTTTTTGATTGTCTTGTTATTCTATTTCTACTTTGTTCTCTTGTAATCTTCAGTTGACGAATTCAACTGTGACTTTACAGGAAAATGTTTCAACGCGTAGCATTATATTCATCTATAACTATATCTTTTAATTTAAATAAAGCATATGTATTTATAATTGCTAAAATTCCTACTAAAACATTAACTAGTGTCCAGATAACGCTACTAGACATTACACTTCCTATTACAATGCTTATCATCGTAATTAATTTCAGAATCATAATATCTGCTTTGCTCGTTTTCTTTATAAACTTCAAGCTAGATTCTCCATAGTAGTATCCTGCAAGAACTGTAGCTAACGCAAATAAAGTAATTGTTATCGTAATGAGTATAGGTCCTATAGCTCCTATGTGATATTTAAATGCATACAGTGTTATCTCTATTCCGTTGGGATCCCCTATAACTAAGCTTGCGTAGCTTGACATGCATACTACAAAAGTAGTTATTGTCGCAAATAATATGTTTTCAATATGTATCCCAAAAACTTGAACAAACCCATTGTCTACGGCTGTTTCTGTGTCAGCTGTCGCAGCAGCTATAGACCCCGTTCCTAACCCTACTTCACTTGAAAAAATTCCTTTTTGCATACCAATTAATAGTGTTGAGATTACCCCTGCTCCAAAACTTCTAAAATTAAATGCACTATCTAAAACTAAATTAAATACAGGTCTTATCATAGGAATATTTGAAAAAATTATATATGCACAAACTGCTAGATAAAAAAATGTAACTATTGGTATTAATTTTTCTGTAACATTTGCAATTTTCTTAACTCCTCCGAAAATAGTTACTCCTGTAATTGCTGCAATAGTTACTCCTATTATAATTGGGTTAATATTAGCTATATCATTTATACTTCTACTTACTGTATTTACTTGAACTGTTAAGAATCCACCTATAAATGAGACTATAATAATAGCAGCATAAATAACTGCTAACTTTTTATTTCCCATTCCATCTTTTATATAGTAGAATGGCCCCCCTCTATAAATATTCCCAGAATCTTTTCTTCTAAAAACAACCGCTAGCACACTTTCTGCAAAAGCCATTATTGCACATAAAATAGAAGTCATCCATATCCAGAAAAGGACCCCTGGTCCTCCTAGATATATTGCAAGAGCAATTCCAGAAAGCGAACCTACTCCAATTCTTCCTGCTAGTGACATAGTAAGAGATTGAAATGCACTTATACTATCCTTTTTATTTGGCTTTTTTGAAATTGCTTTCCACATTTTTACGAAATTGAGATGTAAAAAACGTAATTTGAAAGAAAAATATATTCCACCCATGAAAATCATTATGCTTGCAACTATCCATAAAGCTTGAATCAACAATTCTAACATAGTATTACCTCTGTTAAAAGGCTATTCCAAGATTCCAGTTTTATTACAGAGAAAAACACAGATTTCATACTTAAATCTGTGTTCTGCTCTGTAATAAGCCTTAGATACATATCTCTTTTTATTAATTATTCAAAAATAATATCACTAGCTATAATGCAGCCTGCTGTCTGCATAAATTTCAAAGCCATAAGATGATGCAACTCCGCATTGTGATTTAGCCTTATATCCCCAAGCTCCAAATTATATGATCCCACTGCTGGCTCACATATAACAACGTTTATCTTTCTACCAATTTTATTCCCATACGTTTTAATTGCCACTGCTGGCTCCATTACACAAACGTCTGTAAGAAACCCGCTAAACACAATCGTATTAATATTTGTATTACTATCTATCCACTCTTTTAATTCTTTTTCATGAAATCCATTTGTTGAATGCTTGTATACCATAAGATCTGTTTTAAACTTTCTTAGTTCAGGAATCAGTTCCGCTTCTTCTGTACCTCGAATACAATGAGGTGGATACGCTTCGAATTCTAAAGAATTTTCGTCATGCCCTTCTGTTATACAAACAATTGGCACTCCCCTTTCGCTAGCTTTAGTAAAAAGCTCTATAATATTTGGCACTCTCCCTGGCGCCAAAGGATTCGACATTGCTCCTTCATATACAAAACCTACATTGGTGTCTATATTAAATAGTGCCGATTCCTTCGCTGGAATCGTTACTGGCTTTAGCTGATGATACCAGTCACAAATCTCTCCTAAAGCTTTTTGCATGTCTTCTATTTGCTTATCTGTTAGTTTTTGCATTGTTTTCTCTCCTTTTAAACTATTACTATCTAAATATTTATGCTTTTCTATGAGACTCTACGCAAAGTATAACTTATTCGTACGTATCAAAGATGCTAGAGCTAAGAAAATTATACTATATATTCTTCTCAAAATCTATACTCTTTTTAGTCTACAGTTTTTCTGTTTTAAAATCCTCCATCTTCTTGTGACACATAGGTTTCATTTAATATTTTTCTCTATAAACTCGACCGGTAGGTCAGATTCATTGACAACTGCAATGATAGCATATAGTATTAATTAATCTACAGGATAACTTATCTGTACGCATCAAAAATGCTACAGCTAAGAAATACATAAAGCATAACTTATCTGTACGCATCAAAGATGCTACAGCTAAGAAAATTAAGGAGGTACTAATCATGAGTTCAGAAGAAATTTTTAATAAGATTAAAGATATTGTAGTTGAACAATTAGGTTCAGAAGAAAGTGTAGTAACGATGGAAGCTGCTTTTTTAGATGATTTAGGAGCTGATTCACTAGATATAGTTGAATTAATTATGGCACTTGAAGAAGAATTTGATATAGAAATTCCAGACAATGAAGCTGAAAAAGTTAAAACAGTTGGTGACGTTGTAGAATATATGAAAAACAATAGTTAGTATACAAATTAAAAATAGTAAAATCCCCTAGGCTGAATTAATTTAGTCTAGGGGATTTTTTCATTATATTAATCATTCCTTAAATCTGTTTCTTGGTTTATATGGAATTGTATTAGATTCTTTTTCACTGCAATATAATAATGCTGATATGTATGATGTTATAGGAATTACTGTTATAAGGCCTATACTCCCTGTAACACCCTTTATAACTTCTTCTGTCATCATCTCTATATTTATAATGTGACTAAATTCGGTATTGTTTGCCATAAACAATAATATAATTGTGATTAGACTCCCTACATAAGCAAGTATCAAAGTATTACTCATTGTAGCCATTGCATCTTTCCCGATATTCATACCTGCAGTAAACAATGCTTTTCTCGATATTTTTGGGCTTTCTTTCTTCAGCTCCCAAAGCGAAGATGCTATCGACATCGCAACGTCCATACATACTCCCAAGGCTCCAATTATTATTCCAGCAAACATTAACCCAACTAGATTAAATGTTGTCTCTTGCTCTATAAACATAAGATGGACTGAATCTCCATTAAGTCCAGACATTCTAGTAACACTTGCAAAAACTATAGCAAGAACACCTGCAATTGCAAATCCACAAGTAGTACCTATAATTGCTGCTGCTGTTTTCTTTCTTAATCCACTTATAACTAAGAAACAAATAATTGTTATTGCAATACATGAGAGTACCGATATAAGAACCGGATCTCTTCCATCCAGAAGTGAAGGTAGTGTAAATAAAAATATTATTCCTAAGGTTACAACAAGGGATGCTATTGTCTGCACTCCTTTTAACCTCCCTATAATAAGTATTAGCACAAGGAATATAGCAATTAAGATTATGAGTCCATTCTGCCTTTGGACTAGATCTATATACGCTGTAGGTGTATCTCCCCTTATGTCTATTGCTACATAGGCTCTATCTCCCACTCTTAACGCATCAAATCCCATACTTTGCTCTTGATCACCAGCTAGAAAATGTGTGGCCTCTATTCTTTGTCCTTCTAATTCTCCTTCAAGTATTTCGACTACTAACAATTGAAGTGTCTCTTCTCTATCAGAAAACATTCCAGATTCTCTTGTAATAATTCCCCTTACCTCTACTACTCTGGCAGATACTCTTTGTAGTGCTAGCATTGCTGCCATGTCTGTATCAGAAAATGAATCATCAAATGTAATTATTACTTCACCAGGCTCAAATTCTGTATCATCAAATATATCATCCGTCTCTCCAAGAAATTCCCACCAATCATAATCAATCGCTTGATCATCTATTGCAAATACGCTGCTTCCTATAGCAATTATGCTTATAATCGTTAATATTACTAGTGTTAATTTTAATTTCATCTTATCCCCCGTTTAATTTGTATTAAAAAATGTATTATCTATCTTGTTTTTGTAATATGGCTCTTTATTGCTTGAAAGCTTTGCTCACTTATAACATGTTCAATTCTACAAGCATCGTCTAATGCAATTTGCTTATCTATTCCAAGAGAAATAAGCCAATTAGAGATAATAGTATGTCTTTCATACATTGATTCTGCAATTTTTCTACCGCTTTCAGTTAATGTTATATAGCCATCTGAGTCTATATGAATATATCCATCTAGTCGTAGCTTCTTCATAGCAACACTTACACTAGGTTTTGAATATTCAAGCTTGTGAGAAATATCAATAGAACGTACTTTGTTCTCTCCTTGACTTAACATTAAAATTGTTTCCAAATAATTTTGGGTAGATTCCTGAACCTTCATCTCTCTCACCTCAACCTTCGTCTCTCTCGCCTCTTTGTTATTAATTCTCTATTTCAATATACAACTTCCCTACATAATAACATGAAACCAATAGTGAATCAAGTTAGCCCCTTCCTTATCTTTGCTCTATCTATGAAGCTATTTATATATGTTTCAGAGGTATTTTATATATACTCTTTAAAACTATTTTTCTCTTTTTGTTGACAATATTGGTTAGCCATGTTAAACTTAGTTAGTCTTGACTAACCGAAAGAATTTCTTTTATATAAGGAGAATAATAATGAACGATTTAACATTTGCTTTTATGCTCACTATCATCGCCGGGCTGGCTACGGGCATAGGAGGCATGAGTGTACTTTTTTCTAAAGTAACAAATAAAAAATTTCTATCTATATGTCTTAGCTTTTCTGCAGGAGTAATGCTCTATGTGGCATTTACAGAAATATTTCTAGAGTCCCTTGAAAGCTTAGAGTATGGATTCGGAAAGCAGCATGGGTATTTAATAGCAACTTTATCATTCTTTTCAGGGATTGGAATTATGGCTATTATTGATAAGTTTTTACCTCATGACGATCATGATGATAAGGCTCTAGATCTACTGGAATCTGATTCAGAACGAGAAAAAGATATAAAGATTGCGTCTAAAGAAGATAAAGAGCTCAAGCGCACGGGAGTCTTCTCTGCTATTGCAATCGCTATACACAATTTCCCGGAAGGAATTATCACTTTTTTAGCAGCAATGTATGATCCAGCTTTGGGTATTGCTATTGCAATTGCTATTATCCTACATAATATTCCTGAGGGAATAGCTGTTGCAGCACCTATTTATCATGCTACAGGTAGTAAATGGAAAGCTTTTCTAGCATCAATGGGGGCAGGATTAACTGAACCTTTAGGTGCATTAATAGCTTGGTTATTTGTACATAATATTTTTGATGATGTAGAAGGAATATTTGGTATTCCATTCGCAGTTGCTGCTGGTATTATGGTATTTGTGGCAATTCACAAACTATTACCAGCTGCTCAAAAGTATGGTAAACACCATGTAGTTATGAAATGGCTTTTCTTGGGAATGGCAGTAATGGCGTTAAGCTTGGTTGCATTAGAATATGTTTTTTAGAATATTTAAATTGATCTGACAAAGAGATTTGGAACGGCTCCTTTACAATTGGCATATAATCCATTGTAAGGGAGTGTTTTTTTATGTTTATGCCTGTCTTATCTGGAATTATTGTATCAGTAGATGCATTTTTCATTGGAATTTCACTTGGATTACAAAAGAAATGCAAATTTTTATATCTGTTTATAATTAACCTAATTCTTATTTCTCTTTGTATCGTTGGTTTTTTAATAGCAGAAAGAATTTATGAATACATATTTATCGACACCGACTTAGTCGTCGGCCTTGCATTTATCTCGCTTGGGTCTTGGTACATTTTGTCTTACTTGATATCGAAATATATCAAACGACATAGCGAGGAAACTAAAGATGCTAAAGTCTCTTCTAAAACCATTATCATTACAGGATTTGTGATGAGCCTTGAAGCTATGCTAATAACTATTGGAATTACATTTGTTTTCCTACCGCATTCTACTTTTTTGATTCCTATCGTAGTGGGCCTTGCTCACTTTGGATATTCAGCATTGTCTTTCTTCTTAGTTAGGACCAAACACATGAGGAAAATGCCGATTGGTATAGCCCATGTTGTTTCGGGTCTTGCACTTATTACATATGGACTAATGGCAGTTTTTATAGAATTTGGAATATAGTTTTTCACTTAAAAAGAGAGCCTGCAATTTCTTGCAGGCTCTCTTTTTCTAAATACATTTTATCTCACTGTATATCCGAAGTTCTTCAAGTATTTTTATTATTTCTGCTCTAGTTTCTGTTCCTCTTAACATCATTTCCATCACAGCAGCTTCAGAAGTAAAAGTTTGAGTCACAGTTCTTTCTGAGATGGTAACGCTCATTTCTTCTGTCAGCCCTACCCTATCACCATAAAAACTTTCAGCTACTCCGTCACTAAAAAACTCCGTTCTAATAACCATCGACTCTATTCTATCTCTACTGTCCAAGGTTATCTCTATCGTTCTTACTCTAGGTGGGCTTCTATATCCAATAAACTCTCTTGTTGCTATTATTTTCTTGTTTTCTAACCCTCCATCTTGATTCTCTTCATTACTATTTATGCAACCAGTTAGCACAACTAACAATAAAATGAATAATATCAATACACTTACTATTTTAATTGTTTTCATAGTCCAACTACCTCTCTTTTTTCCATGTCTCATGTTCATACCACGCTTCTCCATTAAATTCATCCCACTCAACAATTCCTCTTTCAAAAACAAGTGTAAGATAATACCACCCTATATGATAGGCATCTATGCAAAAACAGATTTGATATTTACCATCCTCTAACTTTGTTAAAATTTCCATGCTAGATATATGTCCATATGCTCCTTCTGCATTATCAAAGATGCTATTATATTCTTCTTTTTTTACTTCTACATCTGCCACTTTCTCTATTAACTTCATATCCGAATCAAGACTTTCATATCCACTAATAATAATTTTTTCTACTGTTGCACCCTCAAAAATAATATTTGCTTTGTGGGTACACATATCTTTTTCAAATGTATTTTGCGGGTTCGCTGTAGTTATATTAATGCCAGATACTTCGACTATTAAATTCCCCTGCATAAATTCAAACTTTTCAATTATTGCATCATGATATTCAAATTTAGATAATTCATTTATTGACCTGTATTTCACGTTACACCTCTTATATATTTATAAATTTTCTAATATCTTTGTTCATAAGTATTTGTGCTTTCATCCATTTAGCGGGTGCACTTATGAGCTCTTTAAAAGAAAATTAAGTATTCCTCTCAATAATTATGTCCGCAACCGTCAAATTAATGTCATTAAAAGCATTATTTATAATAACATTAGCAACGTCTTTTGCATCCATAAAAGCATTTTGCTTTTCAACAGAAACATAACCTCTACTATTTTTATAAAAATCCGTATTTATTCCGCCAGGATAAACTCCTATTACTTTAACGCTTGTTCCTTTATAAGCAACTTTTAAACTTTCTGTGTATCCTCGTTCTCCCCATTTAGTAGCACAATATACACTTTCCTGTTTATTTCCTCTTAAACCTGCTGAAGAGATAATATTTACTATTTTCAGATTTTCTTCATTAGTTGCCTTTAAAGCTTCAGTTGTAAATAATATCATACCTTGTAGACCTTTAAAACATATGTCCATATCATTGTTAGTATATTCTATTGGTAATTTAAATACAGGCTCACCTGCGTTATTTATAAGGGCTCTTATATTACCAAGTTTCTGGATTTCTAGAACTGTTTGGCTAACAAATTTTTCATCAGATATATCTCCAACAAAAGATATGTAATTTTCCTCAAATTCTTGATTTAATAGTTCCATTTTTTCCTTATCAAAATCAATATTACAAATAATATAATCTTGCTGTATTAATTGTTTAACTAATTCTAATCCTAGACCATTTGCTCCACCAGTTATTATAATAATATTTTTCATAGGTCATTCCTTTCTACCCATTATCAATCAGAGTATCTCTTGATATATTAAATATTCTATAATAATTATACTATATTAAAATCTTTTTAATAGTGCTTTCCCAAAATTTTCTGTTGCATCTTGTCATTTTTGTTAATTGGTCGTGGGAACATATCTGGAGCCGGTGTCCTCCGATTTCTATTGAAAAAGTTCGAAAAATTTGTTATAGTTATGTAAATGAAAAACAAAAGGAGAAAGAGTATGAAAAAAGGAAGTATTATGTTGTTAGGATATGGTTTATCTTACATAATATTATCAGTGTTATTAGCATTTGATGCCATAGATTTATCAGATTATGCTATTATTTATTTAACACTAGCTTCATTTATATTTGCATTAAGTGAATTCTTAAGTAAGGGTTTTTTGATTTTTATTATGTCTATATTTCAAAAATCATTTAATTACTTCGCATATAGAGGAAGAGTAATTATAGATAAGAAGGTAGCTAACGAAAAAAATAGTTTAAAAGTGGTGTCGAGGGCAAATAAGCAAGCTTCATTAATGCTTAGCCTTTCAGACCAATCAATATATCTATGGAGAAAAGCAAAAGGAAGATTGGATAGTAATAATTCTTTACTATCTCATATCTTATATATTGCGGGAACCTTTTCTTTGGTTCTCATGGCAGTACAATTTGATATATCTAATTCTTTACCAATCAGAAATTTTGAACAAACTATAACACTTGCAACTTTGGGGATTATGCTAACAAATATCTTTTTTGAAAGCGAAAGCACTTCCTTCGCCGAAAAAGGGCAGGCCCAAACTGAGAAGATCTTAGAGTATGGTAATAACGTAAGAAAAAAAATAGTCCGAATGAATGAGGCTTTAGAAATGGATACTGAAAAGCAGCAATGAAATATCATTGCTGCCGTTTTGGTTGCGGGATTATGACCCGCACAGTAGCTCTGTCCGCTTAGCTGTAGTATTTTTCGACTTTTCATCATTCAATTTAATGCAATTGCTTTTTCCCGATCTTATACTACTTTTATATAAAATTTCTATCTCTTCTATAAATTGTAATTTATCTTTCACATATGCAAAAAGGAGAACATTTATACAAATATTCTCCTTCAATGATGTTATTCTAAACATCTATCTATATTATGGCATCTGTCTTTACATGGACTACAACACCTTCTAGGGCATATACAACGACGTATTTGACAGCATATACAACAACAAGGTCTTGGTCTGCATTTTGGTTTTTTATACTCATTTACAAACTCTGGAAATCCATCAGGATATTCAACTTCTGCTACTAGCTCTTCGTCACTTCCTATTGTTACAGTCACTATTGCACGATATTCTCGAGCATCTGTTTTCCAATGTTTATTTGAAGGTGTAGTTTCTTTTATAATATAAGTGTGCACTCCTGGTTCAGTATAACAGAGTTTTGGAAATTTCACATTTCCTCTATGACATTTACACTTTGTTTTTTCACACATATCTTTTCACACCTCTAACTACGATCTCTGTTTGTAGCTGAAACAATTTCAGTTTCTCCATCAAATACACCAAAGTTAAATTTATCATCTACTAGCGGAGCCCCTATTGCTGTTTTGTTTGCAAATAATGTTACACAGACTCTACCATGCTCATATTTATTTTCAAACTCTGGGAATCCTTCTGGGTAGTCTACATCTGCTGTTAAATGTCCTTCGCCATCATCTGTTACTGTGATAGTAACAGGATATTCTCTATCGTCTGTTGTCCATCCACTGCCAGACTGTGAAGTTTCACGAATTATATATTCATAAACACCTTCTTCAGTAAATTCTATACATGGAAACTCTACATTGGCATTAGGGAGATTTCTTTTTAAATCCATTTTTATCACTATCCTTTCTATTACTATAATATGAATTTGTTAGGACAATGGTTACTCTCTTGCTTTGTTTGTAGTTTTTGAAATTATTACCTCTCCGTCCATGACAGCAAACTCAAACATTCCATCTTCTAATTCTTTTCCTATAGCTGTCTTGTTTGCATTTAATATAACGCATATACCAGTCTTTTCATGGTTAGTAATAACATTTACGCCTTGTTCAAACCTAATGTCATCTATATTTGGATACCCGGTTCCTTCTAGTAATGCTCTTAAATTTACTAACTCATTATAATCAGTTATAGTAAAATGCATTGGTGCTACTGGAATTATATTGCTTCCTAACGGCACTTCTTCTTCAAGAATATAATCGCCTAATCCAAGTGTAAATGAGCAAGTTCCGTTGATTGTAGTCATTGCTTCTCTGACTCTATGAGGGAATACATTTGTCTGGGTTAAGATAAACTTAATATCTCTTATGGGTTCATTCTCTGTGTCTACTTTTCTAATCCTTACTTCTGTAATGTGACCACTACCACCGCTAGCATCTTCTAATTTAATCCATAAGTCTGTACTTCCTATATCATGTTTTCCTTCATCATGTATAAAAGAAACAGCATTAAAATAATAGAAAAATCCATTGTCCAGTATAGCTTCTGTTGCCCTTGTGTCATAATAAATCCAATATGCATATGGTAGGTTCTTTGTAGGAATATTAGGAAATATTGTATTGTTTTCATTATTAATTAAATCTATTGTGGTATTTGTGTCATTAAAGTGCAAGTCTCCTAATTCCAATGAGAAATGTGCCACCTTAGTATCATCATCTGGGTCAGGTGTAAAAGGTGTATCTCCATTTCTAACATAATCAAACTTCAAAATGTCATCTGCTGTTTGTTTGTCTAATAATTGCCCTTCACTATGCATTTGTGTTAAAAATTCGTCTATTGTTAATCCTCTATAACCTTTGAAATAAAGGTCTTTAAGGTACCTATCAATAGGCTCATCAGGTTCGGAAACTAAGAAATTATTATCTACCAATACTCTAAATGCGTCTTTTCCCCACCATGCGTTATTTTCTTGCCTTCCCATAACTCTAATAATTCTAAGTGATTTTTTTACATATTCATGCCCACTAGCAATGTGACCGTCCATGATTTCCTACTGCTAAAAAATCCTCAATTCTAGCGTTCTTGTAATGAAATGGTGCATCTATGGGATGACCGAACTGAGTAGCATATGGTACAAGATATGGCTCATTTATACTTTGATATCTATCATCTGTAGGATGTGTATTAGAATATCCGCAAAGATCCATTTGTTGTGAAATAAAATTGTCCGTTACTACCTCTTAAATCCCTCCATGTTAGATTCTGATATCCTACATTAAGATTCCATCTCATAGGTTCAAAATCCATATAATTATTATCTTCTACTTCTGGTAAATCTCCTAAGTTTCCGCTATGGTCGCCATATCGCCAACCTTTTCCGATTATTGCTCCAGGATTATCTAATAGCTGTGGTCCACTTCCACCACCTGGCTTTACATTAACGGTTTTATAAATTTTTATTCCATTAATATATATCTCCATTTCTTCTGTTGTTCCTGGTTCTGGCACTTCTTGTTTGTATTCTATATATATTGAAGTTTCAAGCCATCCTTCAATATCGCTAGGTTGTGGCTCTCCATAATAATTACTATATCCACTATCAAAAAGTACATCTAAATAGAAATTTCCATCAGAGTCATTTCTATATGTCCTTGTACCTACTTTTCCTATTTGGTCATCTCCATAAATATTAACCGTATTTCCACCCATGCCAACAATTTTAAATATTTGGTTTGCACTATTATCTATTTTTACAGTAATCATATCTCCATCATGTATGCCATCTATTCCACCAGCGTAATCTAGTCTTATTTTTAGGAACATCATGTTTCCAACTGTATCAATAGGTTCTCCACCTATTGTTAACTCAAAATTTGTTACTTCTACGAAATTAGCCATTTTAAACATCCTCCTAACTAATGTTCTACTACTATTATATGAATTAGTATTGGAGTTTGTACCAAACAAAAAACAGGATTGATGTGTCCTGTTTTGAGATATTCTGTATCACTCCATGACTTTTACCCATGAAATAAGACTACCTTGTATGGTAGTCTCATGAACGTTTGTAGCACTTTGTGATATTGTGTAATACTCGGTGTGCTTTACTTAAAATCGTGCTGTTTTTGTGGAATGCACTCAACAAAACATAATAAATATATAGAAAATAGTATTATCATAGACTCAGTCGGTAAAAAGTCAGTAAATAATAAAAAAATGAGCTAAGTGTGATTTCTACAATCTACCTAGCTCTAAGCTTTCTGGTTGCGGGAGTAGGACTTGAACCTACGACCTTCGGGTTATGAGCCCGACGAGCTGCCAACTGCTCCATCCCGCGGTATTTAATTGGACTTTGATAGTATACACTGGTTTATGTTTAGTTGTCAACACTTAGCCCAAAAAAACTATGTCTTTTACTTATTTATTCAATAATCTCTAATATATGCTTAGGTTTTTCTGTTTTGTTACTTGTAATTCTATATGCTCTCATCAAGTCTTGTACTGCTTGATTTCCTTTTTCTTCGTCATTTACATGTATGTATGCTAGTATTTCGCCTACTTCTACTCTATCAGATATCTTTTTATTTACTATTATTCCGAGCAACATGATCTATATCATCTTCTTTTCTAATTCTACCTGCTCCAAGATTAACTGATACTTGCCCTACTGTCTCTCCGTCTAGTTTTTCTACATAGCCCGCTTCGTTTGATACTACTGGTAAAATATATCTTGCTTTTGCAAACCTATTTACGTCTTTAATATATTCTATATCTCCACCTTGAGCTTGTACCAATTCAATAAACTTGTCGTATGCTTTGCCATTTTCTATGTTCTCTATTATTCTTTTTTTGTTCTCTTCTATATCATTCCCTTGTCCTGCTAATTTTATTATATAACTTCCAAGAATTTCGATTATTTCTTTAATGTCTTCTGGCATATTACCTTTTAGGCATTCTATAGATTCTATAACTTCTAAACTATTTCCAACAGCACTTCCCACAGGCTCATTCATGTCAGTAAGAATGCAAACTGTTTCTCTATTTGCTAATGCACCTATGTCTTTCATTGCAGTTGCTAATTCGATCCCTTGCTCTTTTGTTTTCATGAAAGCCCCGCTTCCCACAGTTACATCTAGTACTATTTTATTAGCTCCACCTGCTATTTTCTTACTCATAATGCTTGAAGCGATTAAAGGCATGCTTCCGGACACATGCTATACTATCTCTTAATGCATATATTTTTTTATCTGCTGGTGCGAGTTCTCCTGTCTGTCCTATTAAGTTTATTCCTATGTTTTTTACAATGTTCATTACTTCATCTAATTCCATTTCTGTCTTATACCCTGGAATAGATTCTAATTTATCTACTGTTCCACCTGTAATTCCGAAGTCCTCTTCCCGACATCTTCATAACTGGAATCCCAAGTGATGCTATGATAGGCACTAAGATTATAGTGATTTTGTCGCCTACTCCTCCCGTGCTATGTTTATCAACAACATTATCAGAAATATCGCTTAAATCTAATACTTCTCCTGAATAAGTCATAGCAAGAGTCAGATTTGTAGTTTCTTCTTTATCCATTCCATTTATATATATTGCCATTACTAATGCTGCAGCTTGATAATCCGTAACTTCTCCATTTGTATAGCCTGAAATAAAGTATTCAATTTCTTCTTTAGTTAATTTGTTATTATCTCGTTTCTTCGCAATTATTTCTTGTATATTCATATGGAATCCCTCTTTCTATTTCTCAAAAACTACATATAGTCTTCAATTGGCCCATCATATTCGTCTGTGCCTTCTGGTCTATATAGCTCTTCTATAGGGATTACTGTTTCTTCTTCACTATTCATTCCTTCATTTATTATTATATGTCTTCCTATCTGCATAGATCCCCAAAATACTAACGCTATAATTGCTAATACCATTATTGCTTTTCCTAGAAATATTAAAACTTTCATATTCCTTCTCCTTATCTCTTATATAGTTTTCTTCTTATATTTTGATTTTTTAAACAAAATTTTTAGTAAAACTTCTTCTATGTATCTCACAAAGTCCATGCTCTCTTATTGCTTGGATGTGCTTAGCTGTACCATATCCTTTGTGCGCTGCAAAACCATATGCTGGGTACCTCTCATCATATTCACCGCATCATTCTATCTCTCGTTACTTTTGCTACTATTGATGCACACGCTATTGAATAGATTTTTTCGTCTCCTTTAACTATACTTTTGTATGGAATCTCTAAAGTATCTATATCTTTTAGTGCGTCCACCAGTATAATTTCAGGTTTAACATCTAGATTCTGAATAGCTGCTGTAACTGCTTTTTTTGTTGCATTTAATATATTAATTTCATCTATTTCTTTTTCGTCTACAATGCTTACACTCCATGCCACTGCTTCAGCAGTTATGTCATCATACAGTTTGTCCCTTTTCTTTTCTGAAACCTTTTTGGAATCATTAACAAATTGTAGAAAGGAATCTGCTTTCATGATTACTGCCCCGAATAACTACTGGGCCTGCCAATGGTCCACGTCCTACTTCGTCAATTCCTGCAATGTATTTTATTCCAGTATTATATACTTTCTCTTCATATTCTTTTAATTGTTTTAGTCTTGCTTCTTCTCTTTCTTTCATCTGCTTTTCCTTTTTATGAAATGTATATTATTCTTCAACATATACACCATATTCGCCTTCTACATATTCTGGTTCATCTTCTTCTGGTAATACTATATCTACTTCTCCTACATATTCTTGAAGCTCTGTTAAGGTGTATTGTCCATTAACTCCTAGTGAATATAGGACTTCTGGCTTTCCATCTTCACACATGTTGTTAAAGTCTACTATATAGAATTCGCCGTCTCTATCTGTGCTGATGCTTAATCCCACTTCGCTTAACTCCGCATATCTAAATATTCTGAAGTTAAATTGTTGCACATAATATGGTTCATATCCCTCTACTTCTACTCTTACCATAACATATTGTAATCTACTTCGTATCGCCTCTGGCAGATAGTCTAAATCTACAGCTGTTCCTGGAAGGTATTCCAGTTCTCCAATTTCATGTAATTGCGCACTATTTGTTGCCATTCCTTGAATAGCTAACATATTTGCCCTTATGTCTTCTACCATCGCATCATGTACTATATCTCTAACTACACCCCAAATTACAATAGCAAGTACTATCATTATTATTACTATTATTATTAATGCAAGTAGGCTTATACCTTTCTCGTTCCTATACATTCTGTTCCTCCTAAAAAATATACAATAGTCTAATATATATTATTACACTTATTAGTGTACTATTACCAAATCAAAAGCACTTGTTTGATGAATATTCCCATATGCAAATACTATATATAGGTGCCCATGTTCTCCTATGAAAAATGTGTCAACATTATCTACATTATACATAGCATCATCAGGATCTATTAAGAATAAACTGAGACCTTGTTCATATACGATTTGAGCTTTAGCTTCTTGGATTCTTGCTTGTTCAGTTATTATTTCAGTTATTGCACGTTGCACATCTTGCCTATTTAAGCTTTTTCTTCCCATCAGATCTTCTAGTGTTAACAGCTGGTTTGTTTCTAAATCAACATTAAACGTGTGTATCATAACTCTTTGTGGTTCAGTACCTCTAGTTAGTGAAGATCTAATTACTATAGACAATATATCATTATTTAAGTATGCTACATATTCAACACTAAATCTGGTGTTTACTCTTGATGTTGTAACTATTTCAATAACTCTAGGAATATATAGTTCTCTAATTGAGTCATTAATCCTGTCTATATTTGCATTATCTATGTTAATTCTTGGCACTTGTACATTTAAATCATATCTGTCTCCCTCAAATTCTTCAATGTTATATGCTTCTGTTACTAAGTCAGTATAGTCAATCGTAGAATATTCATCTACATGTAGTCTATTAGCAAATATTTCTCCGATTTCTAAAACTGGCTTGTAAAGCTCCGCAAATATCTTTCAAGTCTTTCTTCTTGTGTTGCTACAAATCTTTGATTTGTAACAATACTATATACTCCGCACAGCAATTGCTACGCTGCACAACAAGAGTACCCCTATAAGTAGTAGCATTCTTTTGTCGTTTAATATATATTCGATTTTTCTTCTTAATATATATTTCATTTGTACTCCTTTTTCTTAGTTGTAGGCATCTCTTAATTCTCAGATTTAATGCGTAGAAATAAGTTTTATGCATACAAATAAGTTATGCAACCAAAAATTGCATATAAATATTATATTATACTTGTGGCTTCTTTGCAATAATTTGAACAAAACCAGTTTGATGTAATAATTCCCAACCCAATAATTCTTGACTATAGCGCCACTTTGCTGTATTATATTAGTTACATTGCATAGATTATACTAGCATAACTTATCCGTAATCCACGTTAATCGAACGGCTAAGAAATTTCGTGCTTGTATAAGAGTGCTAAGATTAAGAAACCCTAAAAGATAACTTATTCGTACGTATCAAAGATACTACGACTAAGAAAATGTTAGAACTAAGAAAATTTGCTGTTACGGCTAGACTTCGCCCAAAATTACTCATAGTAACAATCTTTGAGTATCTTGTAACAATAGTCTACGCTTATAGAGGAGGAAAAGGAAAATGTTATGCGTAATATGTAATAAAAACATGGCGGTAATTTTTACAAAAAAAATAGATGATGATAATGCTGGAATGGAAGGACTTTGCTATACTTGTGCTAAGGAAAAAGGGATTAATCCTTTAGAAGTTCTGGCAAAACAAGCAAATATGTCAGAGTCTGATTTGACTGATATGTCAAAACAATTTGAAAGTATTTTTGAAGATTTATCTGAAAATATTGATTTAGATAATATGAATATGGATGATGCAGATGGAGCTTTTGGTTCTATCATTTCTAACATGTTCTCTGGAAGCAAAGAAGGTGCAAATCCTGATCCTAGTGCCGCTCCTGGCGCTGACCCTGCTAAAGGTCCAAAAATTAGGACTGAAAAAAAACCTAAGGAAAAAAAGAAAAGTTTTTTAGACATATATGGTACTAATTTAACTAACAAGGCTAGGAAAGATGAAATTGACACTGTAGTTGGAAGAGATGCAGAGCTACAAAGAGTAATTCAAATTTTGAATAGACGTTTAAAAAACAATCCTTGTTTAATTGGAGAGCCTGGCGTTGGTAAAACTGCTGTTGCACAAGGGTTAGCTATAGCTATAGCAAATAAGAAAGTGCCTGCTAAATTATTGGGTAAAGAAGTTTATCTTTTAGATATGACTGCTATAGTTGCGGGAACTCAATTTAGAGGCCAATTTGAAGGAAGAATGAAATCTATAATTGATGAGTGTAAGCAATCTGGGAATATCATTTTAGTTATTGATGAAATTCATAATATTATTGGTGCAGGAGATGCAGAACATTCTATGAATGCTGCAAACATTTTAAAACCTTCTCTTTCTAATGGAGAAGTACAACTAATTGGAACTACTACTTTAAAAGAGTATAAGAAGTATATCGAAAAAGATTCTGCTCTAGAGAGAAGATTCCAACCAGTCATTATCGAAGAACCTTCAGTAGAAGATACTATCGAGATACTTAAAGGTATTAAAAAATACTATGAAGACTTCCATAAAGTTATTATTTCAAATGATGTTATTGAAAAAACCGTAGTCATGTCCGAGAAGTACATTCATGATAGATTTTTACCAGACAAAGCTATTGATATACTAGATGAAGCCTGTTCAAGAATTAATTTAGGAAATAAAGAATTGTATGAGTTAGAAGTTCTAAAAAATAGGTTAGCTGAGATACAGCAGGATAAAGAAGAGGCTGCTCTTTCAGACACAATAGAAGATTATCAAAAAGCTGCTGATTTAAAAACTGAAGAATGTAATATCTTAAGTAAAATAGATGAGTTAAATGAAAAATTAGTATTAACTAATATTACTATTCAAGATATTGCTGAAGTTATTGAGCATGCTACGAAAATTCCTGTTAAGAAAATATCGGAAGCAGAAACTCAAAAACTACTTAACTTGGAAAGTAATCTACACAATAGAATTGTTGGTCAAGACCAAGCAATAACTGCAATTTCTAAAACTATTAGAAGAAATAGAGCTGGGTTACAATCTACAAATAGACCTCCTTCATTTATATTCGTGGGACCTACTGGAGTAGGTAAAACAGAGCTTGCTAAAACTCTTGCCTTCGAAATGTTTGGAAATGAAGATGCCTTGATCAGAATAGATATGTCTGAATATATGGAAAGTCATTCATCATCTAAAATGATAGGTTCGCCTCCAGGATATGTGGGATATGATGATGCAGGTCAATTAACTGAAAAGGTTAGAAGAAAACCATACTCTATTCTATTGTTAGACGAAATAGAAAAAGCTCATCCAGATATATTTAATATGCTACTTCAAATCTTAGATGATGGTAAGCTTACAGATGCTCAAGGAAATAGTGTAAGTTTCCAAAACACAATTATTATAATGACTTCAAACGCTGGTTCTAATTTAAATACTAATTCTATTGGTTTTGGAAAGCAAACTATGGATAAAAACAAAATAGAAAGTAGTTTGAAAGAAATATTCAGGCCAGAATTCTTAAACAGAGTAGATGAAATCGTTCTTTTTGATAGCTTAACCACAGAACAATTATTAGAAATTATAGACCTGCTACTAAAGTCAACTGCTAAAGCATTATCAGACAAAGAGATAGGTTTAGAAGTAACTTCTGTTGCTAAAAACTTTGTATTGGAAAAAGGAACCGATTTAAAATATGGGGCAAGGCCTCTTAGAAGGGCAATTCAAAAACATATAGAAGATGAAATCTCTGAAATGATATTGAAAGATGAGATTTTACCAGGGCAAAAACTTGTGGTGGACTGTATAGGAAATGCTTTGACGTTCAACGCAAAGTAGGAAAAATTAATAGTAAAATAATCAAAAAATATATAGTGACTGTCAATAGACAGTCACTAATATTATGCATCAAAGTCTTCCAATACTTTAACTAATTCTGTTCTTGTATATATGTTCTTCCCTTCACCAATAAATACTAAATCTGTTTCAGTTAAGAACCCGGTCCATATGTCTGTAACTCGTATTAAGTTTATCTCATTTCCGTTTCTGTCTAATTCAAATATTGCCAGTCTTCCATCTAAATCTCTTATCATAAAATGCTCACCACAAAAATTATTACTCTCTTGATATATTACTACTTCCCCTGGCTCAAATCTGTGTACTTCAAAACCGGGATGTTCTTTCATAAACTCTTCCTTGGTTAAGTTTATAAATCTATCGTCAATTGGTTCTGTACTTTGAATGGTGTGCCCACATTCTACATACACCCTCATTGTTGTCAGGATGCTTCCTGGTGTGATTTTTGCTTCTGAGCTACCTACTTCTATTGCAATCAACAATTCTTCTGTTTCATCCTTTTGCGTGCGTTCTTCGTGCACAACTCTTTCTCCATAGTTTATTTGCGCATCTCTATCTAAAATATTAATTCTATATAGATATACTCCTACAAGAACACTTATTATGATAATTGCTATACATATAATTCCTAACAAATACTTTTTCATCTTCGCTTCACCTAGTTGTAGTATTAGTAGAATTTAACAAAATATACATCAAAGATCCTGTACAAGTTACGTTATATGATTTTTCTTGAGACCAGTTATTTATTTTCTTCAACAATTGCAAAGTCAATTCTTCTAGTTTCTTTATCAGCATTTACTACCTGTATGTTTATTTTGTCTCCTATTTTATATGTTTGCTTTGTTCTTTCTCCAATAAGTGTTTTTCTCTCTTCACTATAATTATAGAAATCGTCATGCATGTTTTCGAACCTTATTAGCCCTTCTACTGTGTTTTCCAACTCTATAAACATTCCGAATGATGTTATGTTAGATATAATTCCTTCATACTGCTGTCCTATTTTGTTTTGCATGTACTCTGCTTTCTTTATATCAATACTATCTCTTTCCACTTTTTGTGCTATTTTTTCTCTGTCAGATGAATCTTCTGCATATTTTATCGCTTGCTTCTTGTATTTGCTTGACTCTTGTTCTTTAACATTATATCTTTTTTCAAGATCCATAGACATTATACGATGTATAAATAAGTCTGGATATCTTCTTATAGGAGACGTGAAATGGCAATAATATTTGCCGGCTATCCCAAAGTGTCCTTTGTTTTCGGCTTCGTATCTAGCTACTTTTAAAGTTCTAAGCACTAAGTTTGAAACTACTCTTTCTTCTGGTCTTCCTTTGATCTCCTCTAACACATCTGCAAATGCTTTTGGATGAATATTATCTTTATTCGCCTTAAGCTTATATCCAAAATTATATAGGAATTTATTAAGCTCTTTTATCTTATCAAAATCTGGTGTTTCGTGTACTCTATATATGAACGGGGCTTCTAACCAGAAGAATTTCTCTGCCACTACTTCATTGGCAGTAAGCATAAATTGTTCTATAATTTGGTTTGAAATCGAAAGTTCATATTTCTTTATATCTATAGCAAACCCATTTTCATCTAATACTATTTTACTTTCTGGAAGGTCTAGGTTTAGCGCTCCATCTTTTTCTCTTCTGCTTTTTAATATTAGTGCTAGTTCTTCCATCAATTTGATATGTTCTATATAGGGTTTATATTCTTCTAATATTTTATTATCTTCACCTTGTAGTACTGCCGTCACATCAGTGTAGCTAGCTCTTTTTGTTACTTTAATAACACTTTTGTGAATATCTGAGGAAAGTATCTTTCCATACTTGTCTATTTCCATTGTAGCTGACAATGCCAACCTGTCTACTCCACTATTTAAGCTGCATATACCATTTGATAATTCCTTTGGCAACATTGGAATAACTCTATCCATCATATATATGCTTGTCCCTCTTTTTATAGCTTCTTTATCTAGCTCTGTATTTTCTTTTACATAGTGACTAACATCTGCTATATGAACTCCGAAGAATATATGTTCCTTCTTTAGTTTTTTCTACATATACAGCATCATCTAAATCTTTTGCGTCTTCTCCATCAATTGTAAGGATTTGCTTATCTCTCAAGTCTACCCTGTTTGCAATATCTTCTGGACTAATTTCTTCACTCACTGTGGCTGCTTCATTCATAACTTTTTTTGAAAACTCATATGGCAAGTTATATTCTTTAATTAATGAAAGCATGTCTACTCCCGCTTCATTAATTTTACCTAATACTTCTATAATTTCGCCTTCTGCACTTTTATCATTTTCGGGAAATTTTGTTATCTTCACAACTACTTTATAATTATTCTTTGCATCACCAAAATTCTTCTTTGCTATATATATGTCTGTCCCAAACTTTTTGTCATCAGGAATAACGAACCCATAGTTCTTATTATTTTTGAATGTCCCTACTAAAGTGTCTTTTTCGTGCTTTAATATCCTTATAATTCGAGCTTCAGCGCGATTACGATTATTAGATATATCTATCCCTTTTCGACCGCCAGGTGTGCTCACCCAGTATCTCAATTAATACTTTATCGCCATTTAGTGCATTCTTTGTTTGATTTGCTGAAATATATATTTCTTCTTCCTGCCCTTCTATTTTAACAAACCCAAATCCTTTTTCATGTCCTCTAAATATACCAGAAACATATTCGTCTTCTCCAAGTAAACTATATTTTGATTTCCTATTTACTTGTATCTGATAATCCTTTTCTAGCTTGTCTAGTATTCTCTTAAACTCCTCGTACTCATTTTTTGGAACATCTAAAACAGTCGCCATTTCTTTTGCTTTCATTGGCACATATTCTTTGTCACTCATAAATTCTAATATCTTTTTTTCTTTATCCATATATATTAACTATTCTCACCTTTCAGAGCTGATTGTATTCAATTTTATTTTATAACAAACTTCATAAAATTTAAAGTCCATTTCTCTTATTTAACCTTTTACTTAATTTTTGGCTTCTTTCGATACTTTCATCTCTTCAATTCATCATCGTGTCTAACCAGACTCTACCTCGCCTGTTTACCCTTATCCTAATTTCTCCATGTAAATCCGTTCTATATATTCTAGCCCCGAACATCTTCTAATCGCTTTATTACTTCTGGTACCGGGTGACCGAAATTGATTGTTTCTTCCCACTCCAACAACTGCAATTTGAGGACGACTACTATCTACAAACTCTTGTGTAGTTGAAGTCCCTGAACCATGGTGTGCTACTTTTAATATCGTTGACTCTAGCATCCCAGTGCTCCCATACCTTCTTACTAGCTCTATTTCCCCAAGGTCTTCTATATCTCCAGTAAAAATCATTGAAAATTCCCCAAATACTAATCTACATACTATTGAATTGTTATTTATTCCTCGCATATTATCAGGGATTAACCTTTCTCCTGGATGCAAAATATCTATATATGTATAATTGTCGAGTATAATTCTATTCCCTGCTTCCACAATCAAAATAGGTATGTTATTTCTTTCAAGAACTTCCATTATTACTTCATATTCTCGAGTATAGCTTGACTGTCTTGAAATTACGACATTCCTGACTGAAATATTTTCAAAAACTGCAACTAATCCATTAGTATGATCACTATGAAAGTGAGAAATTATAACATAATCTATTACTCTTACTCCCCTATTTAATAGATATGGTAATAAGATTTGCGTTCCCACATCAAATCCAATAGTATCTCTAGTTCCTCCTCCATCAATTAATACTTTTCTGTTTGTAGGACTAATTATGAGGGCACTATCTCCTTGACCAACATCAATAAAGAAAATACGAAGATCATTGTTATTAATTCTATACATATAACTGAGTGATGAAGCAGTTACAACAATTATTGTTATTGCGGCTATAGCTTTTCTATTGATACTTAGTTTCTTAAGAGCAAATGATTTTAAAGGATGGGATTTTGGAAGATCAGACAGATAATTTAGAATAAAAGCTGCTATGTAATATGCAATTATTAAAAAAATACTTGGAGTTATTATCATTATATTTGACATCGGAAGGTTCGAGCCCACTGTTGCGGTTAGTATTAGTCCTTCCAAAAGTAGATTTGTGATGAGCGAAATAATTTCTGCAAGGCTCAGTGGCAGTGCAGTCAGAATAATATTTATGAATCCGGATTATTATGATTCCAGCCAGCAATGGCACTGCAATGACATTTGATATAAAGAAAGTGAGTGAAATTACATTAAAGTTATATGCAACTACTGGCATTATTAGAATTTGTGCAGAAAATGTAACCGCTAGCATGTTTGCAATTTTGCTATGAATTTTTATCTTTTCTAAAAACTTCTTGATGTTTTTGCTAAATAATATAATTCCAACAACCCCAAGATATGATAGTTGAAGACCTAAATTATAAATGTTAAATGGGTTTTGAATGAGTACAATCAATAATGAGATAGCCAATGCTGTCCATACGTCAGACTTTCTATGAAATATATGTGAAAGTTGTATTATCGCACCCATTATACATGCCCTTACTACCGACGGAGTAAAGCCTGCCACACTCATAAATAGTAAGAGTATAAATATGAGTGTTATATTTGTTTTTTTCTTAGATAATTTACTCTTATTTAATAAATATGTCATTCCTAGAACAATATATCCTACATGTGCTCCTGATACTGCAAGAAGATGGGCAAGGCTACTAGCTCTAAAATTATCCATTATATCATCAGATACATCTGCTCGTTCCCCGAATTAATATTCCTACTAGGAGACTGCTAGTTCGTTCAGGTAATAAATAATTTGCCCTTTCAATTATTGTGTTTCTAATATTGTTCGAAAAACTTAAAATTGCGTTCTCTTGATTATTATCTATAACTTCTATATTCCTATTTGCACTAAATATTTTCCCATAAACTCCTCTTGTTTTTAGAAAAATTCTGTAGTCAAATCCTCTATAATTTCTTTGGCCGCTTGGAACTTCAAGATCTCCGACTAAGCTTAATTAAGTCACCATACTCTAATGGTTCATTTCTATCTTTCCTTACATACAGCAAAAACCTTTTATTTTTATATCTATCACAAACCCCTCTAATAATATACCTATAATTATGTTCTCTTTCATTTGGCTCTGACACAATAATTCCTATTATTTCTATTTCTGTACCCATACTGTTATGAAAGTTTTCATACCTTTGGTTAACATGCCTAATATGTATATTTGAAACTATCGAACTTATTACAATCAGGGATATTGTTTGTGCTTTAAAAAATATTTTTAAGTATCGATATATAATTTTTGCTAGCTTCTTATATACTGGAAATGGAAAATATTTTACTTCACTTTTTCCCTTTCCCCTTGACTTCATAAGCTTTTTTACTATTACAAGTAGAAATATGGTTGCATAAAATAAGGCTATACCTTCAAGGTATAGCCCATATAATATTCCTAATAAATAACCGAATTGTGATGGTAACAATTATTCTGTTCAATAATAAATCTCCTCATGCTAATAATGATTGCCCCCACATATTTTTATTGTTTTGAGTACTTCTTCTATTAGTCTAAACTGTCTACAATTAATCCATTTAACACATATCCTATTGCTCCATTTACTTCAATCCTATAGAATCCATCCACTTCTGCTAAAACATTTACTTCCGTATTCTGGTGAATAGTCATGTTAATTTCTGACCCTATTGATGGTTCTGTTCTTATATTCGCAACACTTACACTTACATACCCTACTCTTGTCACTGGAGATATTTCTCCTGGTCTTGACTCTTCATTCCCTCTAGTTGTCGGGCTAGGTCTGTCTGAAAGCAATGATTTTAAAATATATCCTTGAATATTTCCATATTCCACTCTATACCAATCATTTGTTTCTCCTATAACCGTAACGCTTACTCCTCTTGCCAATGTTCCTAGTATATTGCTTGTTGTATTAGGCTCTTGTCTTATATTTACTACACTTGCATCTACATATCTGTGTGCACTATTTGGTTCTGGTGTTGTCTCATTGTTATTACTTTCGTCTGCAGGTGGAACACTAACATGTTCTTCAAGCGCGAAAGTTCTTATCCATCCACTTTGATTTGAATACGATACATATGACCAATTATTTATTTGCCTATTTACTGTAATTGTTGTTCCCTCTTCTAATTCCATCAATACTATCGAACTCATCGAAGGTATAAGGCGCATGCTTGTAGCTATCACAATATCTAATGTTTGTGGAAAGGTAACCACTTCTACCGGAGCTTCCGGTTCTGTGCTTTCAGGTTCTACTACTTCTGGTGCAGCAGGTGGTTCTGGTGCAACTGGCGTTTCTTGATTAGGTTCATTCGCTGCTTCCCCTATAACATTAACAAAATCCGAACGAATATATCCTTCTTGATTATCGAATCTAATTCTAAACCAATCTCCCGATTCTCCCAAAATATCTACTCTGTTTCCGTTATGCAAATCAGTTATTATTTCACCCTCTGTAGAAGGTGCTTGTCTCATTCTTACTCCGTTAGTATTAACATGTCCTGCTCTTGCAAAAGCAACACCTGTCATAAAAACTACTATCATTAATCCAATTATACAAATTCTTCTTACTTGTTTCATATAACCTTTTCTCCTATTATATAAAATTCATCATAGCGATTATAACGCAGTCCCTATTCTTTGTCAAGAACAGATATCCGGATTCACGTGCACCATACAGTGTTTAACTTTAGGAAATTGCTCTTCAATCACATCATGTACTCTTTGTGCAATAACATGTGCTTCACTTAAAGTCGCCGTAGCAGGAGCACATATGTCCACATCTACATATATTCTATTGCCAAAAAGACGTGTTTTTAATTCATCTATGCCAGTTACTGATTCTTGTGCCAATATAACTTTACGCATTTCTTCTACTATGTTGTCATCACATGCTTTGTCGGTCATCTTCTCAACAGCATCTTTGAAAATGCTAAGGGATATCTTTAAGATGAATATGCAAATTACCATTGCAGCTATGGAATCAAGTATAGGAAATCCAAGCAATGCACCTAAAATTCCAATAAAACTACCTATAGATGTAATTCCATCTAAACGGCTATGCCATGCATCAGCCATAAGTACACTTGAGTCTATCTTCTTTGCTGCTGCTCTCATGTACCAATACACTCCTTCTTTTACAAAGATAGATACTGCTGCTGCAATAAGTGCAACAAATCCAAATGTAGTTAGCTCTCCAAAATCACCTGAAAATATTCTTTGTAATCCTGCCCACCCAATACCAATTCCTGTAGAAAATATTAGTAATGCTAATATTATAGCTGCTACACATTCAAATCGTTCATGCCCATACGGGTGTTCTTTATCAGCTTCTTTGTTCGAGAGCTTAACACCAATTATTGCAATCACCGTACTAAATAGATCTGCTATAGAGTGTACGCCATCCGAAATCATAGCAGTAGACTGAGCAAGTATTCCTGCAACCAATTTAAAAGCAGACAATGCTATGTTAATAATGATACTATTTCTAGCAACTCTTATAGCAATTTTCTCATTTGATTTTTCCATAAATATTACCTCCTGATTTTCAAAAGAATATGAAAACGCACCCATAGGACACGTACTGTCCCACAGATGCGGCAATAACTCCGCCTGCTGCCACATTTGTGGCCCGGCTTCACAAACTCAAAAAAGTTTATAGCCTGCTCAGGTTTTTATTTAATATATCATATGCATCATTGCCTGTCAATGTTACACAATTTAACTATCACGGCAACTAGTCATATTATATATGTTCCGATACAAAAGAAATAGAGGCTGGAAAACCAGCCTCTATTCAATCTAAAGAATTACAGCACTTCAATACCCATAATAGATAATACTGATTCTTGGATCCGTCTGCGCACTCATCTTCTCCTCATCTCTAATCTCAAAAGACAATTGAGATATCTTCGCGTTCTTCACTTTATTTGCTGCAGCAAGTTTTTCGAGGCGTTTCTTATACCACCTCATTCTTCGAACGTGTTGGTAAATTACAAACCCTATCACCAGTGATATCAATAGTACCATAACTGTTGATAAATACCAGAGAATTTGACTTGTGAAAAATCCTACCACCACTAATGCTCCTGCGATACCTAAACCGATATAGCCAACTTTCCTTGCCTCCCTATAACCCCCGTAGTCTCTGATTCTGCTCTGTATAAGGCTTGTTTGTTTGACTACGATCTCTGTCCTCTCTCCTATAAGCTTTTCCCGCTTCGCCTTCTTGTTTTGCGTTGAAGTCTGGAAGAGTTCTAGCAAAGTATAGTTCCGCCCAGAGATAATAGGCACGTCCAAGGCGTATCCGATGTTTTTTGTTGCCATAATCGTGTGTACCTCCTTCTTTAGTTTCCTGAATCATAACTATGTTATGTATATCAACTACTATTGTACCAGATTTTCACCTAAAAGGCAAGATATGGCAAAATCATCTCTTCTCATAGAAAAAGGACACTTCATTCTCGTGTCCCTATCTATAATTCGCATTCGTTCAAATAGCTATCTTAATTACACTAATTCTACTTCTGCTCCTGCTTCTACGAATTTAGCTTTTAATTCTTCCGCTTCTTCTTTTGAAGCTCCTTCTTTAACTGTTTTAGGTGCTCCATCAACCATTTCTTTAGCTTCTTTCAGTCCTAATCCTGTTGCATCTCTAACAACCTTTATAACTGCTATTTTGTTTCCTCCTGCTGATTGTAATACAACGTCAAATGAAGATTTTTCTTCAGCTCCACCTGCTGCTGCCGCTCCACCTGCTGCTGGCGCTGCAACTGCTGCTGCTGAAACTCCATATTTTTCTTCGATTCCTTTTACTAACTCTGCTAACTCAACAACTGTTAATTTGTCGATTTCTTCTAACATTTTTGCAATATCTGCCATTTTAAATTACCTCTTTCTTTTTTAATATTTTTAATTATTTCTAATTTTTTATATAACACATTTTGGCCTGTGTTTAGGCACTTTCTTTTTGCAATCTTACTTGCTCTAATCCAACTGCAAGCTTTGTAATGTTTCCAAGTAATGCTCCTGCTAGTTGCGCTATTAAAGTCTCTCTCGATGGTAGTTTTGCTAGAGTTATTAACTCTTCTGCTGTTACAACTTTTCCATCTATGATTCCACCTTTAATTTTGTAGAAGTCATTCTCTTTTGCATATTCATAGATTATTTTAGATGGTTCTAAGTAGTCTTCATTTCCTAATATAACTGCTGTTGGTCCTGTAAGAATTTCGTCGTCTAATCCTTCGATTTTACATTCTGCTAGAGCTCTTCTCACTATGTTGTTTTTTATGATTTTGTATTCTGTGTTTGCTCCTCTTAGTTTTGTTCTTAAATTAGTTACATCCTCAACATTTATACCTCTGTAATCTGTAAAGATAATAACTTTAGCCTCTTTAACTTTATCAGCTAATGCTTTTACCTCTTCCATCTTTTGTTTCAGTATTTCTTTATTTGCCATTTTTTCACCTCACTCCTATATCGAATATATATCTATTTAATAAATTAATAGCTCTTTACATACCAAAGGCATATAAAGAGCTTTAAATTCTCTTAAATATCTCCCTCGGTAAGTCTTACTTTTTGCTTACTGTCTTTGGTCAATTTCTTATATTAGTTATTTATATATAATCCTGGTCCCATTGTTGTAGTGAAAGCTATACTCTTTATATATTGTCCCTTCGCTGATGCTGGTTTAGCTTTTTCTATAGCTCCTATAATTGTTTCATAGTTTTCTAATAATTTAGCTGATCCGAAAGAAACTTTTCCAAATCCTAAATGCACTATGTTTGTTTTGTCTAGTCTATATTCTACTTTTCCAGATTTAATCTCTGTTACTGCTTTTGTAACATCCATTGTTACCGTTCCTGATTTTGGGTTTGGCATAAGACCTTTTGGTCCTAAAACTTTACCAAGTCTTCCTATAACACCCATCATGTCTGGTGTTGCAACTATAACGTCATATTCAAACCAGTTGTCTTTCTCAATTTTTGGTACTAATTCTTCTGCTCCTACGAAGTCTGCTCCTGCTTCTTCTGCTTCTTTAGCTTTGTCTCCTTTTGCAAAAACTAATACTCTTTGTGTTTTACCTGTACCATGTGGAAGTACTACTGTACCTCTAACTTGTTGATCAGCTTGCTTTGAATCTACACCTAATCTTACATGTAATTCTACTGTTTCATCAAATTTTGGTTTTGGCATTTTTTCGATAATCTCTAATGCTTCTTTAGCATCATAAGTTTTTGTGTTATCAACAAGCTTTGCTGCTTCTTGATATCTTTTTCCTTTTTTCATTTAAAATTCCTCCTTTGGTACGAACGGATTTCTCCTCCCAATAATATATATATAATTTTTTATTATATATCGTTTACTCTACAGTTACTCCCATAGAACGGGCTGTTCCCATTACCATGCTCATAGCTGTCTCTAATGACGCTGCATTTAAGTCTTCCATTTTTGTTTTTGCTATTTCTTCTACTTGTGCTTTTGTTATTTTTGCAACTTTTTCTTTATCTGGTTTTCCAGATCCTTTTTGAATTTTTAGTGCTTTTTTAATTAGAACTGCAACTGGTGGAACTTTTGTAATAAACTCAAAAGATTTATCACTATATACAGTTATAACTACTGGTATAATCATCCCTGGCTGGTTTGCCGTTCTATCATTAAATTCTTTAACAAATTGCATAATGTTTACACCACTAGAACCTAATGCTGGTCCAACTGGTGGTGCTGGTGTTGCTTTACCAGCTTCAATTTGTAATTTAATTGTGTTTGAAATTTCTTTTTGTGCCATTTTCTTTTCCTTCTTTCCTAATTTATACTTTACTTTGCTCTCTAAATTATTTTTTCTACTTGTGAGAACTCTAACTCTACCGGAGTTTCTCTTCCAAACATAGAAACTAGTACTTTGACTTTTCCTTTTTCTTTGTTAATCTCTTGAACTGTCCCTATAAATGTCGCTAATGGTCCATCTATAACTCTTACTGAGTCATCTATTTCGTAGTTAACGTTTACTTGAGCTGCTGTTACTTCAAATCCCATGTTGCGTATCTCTTCACTTGTAAGTGGTATTGGGTCTGTTCCAGAACCAACAAATCCTGTTACTCCTCTTGTATTTCTTACTATGTACCAAGTTTTTTCTGTTACGATCATCTTTATCAAAACATACCCTGGAAAAACTTTTTTAAGATTAGTCTTTCTTTTTCCATCTTTGATTTCTATTTGCTCCTCCATTGGAACAACAATATCAAAGAAGAATTCTTCTAGTTCTCTGTTCTTTACTGTTTTTTCTAAGTCTGTTTTAACTTTGTTCTCGTACCCTGAGTATGTATGAACAACATACCACATTGGTTCAATATTTTGCTTTTCTTCTTGAGACATGTATCTAGCCTCCTTCATCTGCTATCTAAGCTTTCGCTTTACTATTTATATGGTTATTGTATATTCTCCATCTCCATCATTGGGATCTACTTCGATAATATTATCTTCTGGAATTTCTCCATTCGTTTCACTATCTTCATAATCATCTATATCTATAGTATCCTCTCTGTCCCTATCTTCTATTGCTTGCTTTATCCTATTCACTCCTGCTGAATTGAAAAAGTCAAATGTGAAATCTAAAACAAAAACAATCCCTGCTATTATTAATACTATTGTAATAACCGCTATTGTACCATTTACTATTTGCTTTGGTGTTGGCCAAATAACTTTTTTTAATTCTGCTTTAAAATTTTTGAAAAAGCTCTTTCTATTTTTTGGATCTTTAGCCATTATATTTCCTCCTACGTTCATTAAATAAGGGCGGAATCTTTTTCTTTCGCTCAGACACGTATTTTTCGCGGCCCCTACATCTATCTATTTTGTTTCTTTATGTGTTACTCTTTTTTTGCAGTATTTACAATACTTTGCAATTTCTAATCTTTCAGTATTATTTCTTTTATTTTTGCTTGTCATATAATTTCTTCTCTTACATTCTGTACATTCTAGTGTTATGCTTTCTCTTGGTCCTTTTGCTGCCATTATTCGTCTCCTCCTCTAACTTTGTTTTTCTCTTAGCTCTAGCATCTATGATACCATAGAGATAAGTTATGCCATGTAAACAATGTTTTTTAAAGCTATGTCCCCATGCGGATGACATAGCTTATATACTTTATCATATTTTCTTTTATATGTCAACGGTTTGACATGGATTTTTTTCTTATTTTTGCTTGTCTTTTTTTACAGAATATCCAAACGTTCCTAATTGTTTTCCTAAGCTAAAATATCTTCCATTTGCATACGCTATTAAGTCACACTTGCTAATATCAAAAGCTCCTTTTTCATCTATATACTCTTCTTTAGGATTTACACTTAAAACTTCAGCAATAAACATATGATGTACTCCTATTTCTTTTATTTCCTTCACTCTACATTCCACAGATACTGGACTTTCTTTAATTCCTGGACACTTAACAAAGTTACACTTCTCTTTTGTTAGCTTCATCTCTTTAAATTTATCAACATCACGTCCTGATTTTACTCCACACCAATCTGTTGCATATATTAAATCCTCGTTTGTAAGGTTTATTACAAACTCTCCTGTTTCCTTTATCATTTCATATGAATGCCTCTCTGGCCTTATTGATATATATACTGTCGCTGGATCACTACAAACTATTCCTGTCCATGCTACAGTTATTATATTTGAGTTCTCCATATCTCCACAAGATACCATTACTGCTGGTATTGGATATACGAAAGACCCTGGTTTCCACATTATTTTACTCATATTTATCCTCCTTGATTTTCTTAGTTCTAGCATTTTCTTATCTGCTTAAGTGAAACGAGTTACAGATAAGTTATATGCATAGAAATAAGTTATCTCATAGACTAATACTATTCTTCTTCACCCTATTATATATCAAATATTGTATTTGTGATACCCGTTTTTTTGCAATAAAAAAGCCTGGCAACGACCTATTTTCCCAGCAGGGTAACCCGCAAGTATCTTCAGCATGATAAGCTTAACTTCTGTGTTCGGTATGGGTACAGGTGTTTCCTTATCATCATAGTCACCAGAAACTTAAT
>Ga0123355_10000620_pt1 | contig 48011 bp, 45 predicted proteins | sample TergutEmb28metaG_3_FD_89872 | JGI IMG/M metagenome (GOLD analysis project Ga0123355, IMG submission 89872) | Embiratermes neotenicus P1 segment gut microbial communities from Petit-Saut dam, French Guiana - Emb289 P1 | ecosystem: Host-associated > Arthropoda: Insects > Digestive system > Gut ...
ACACAAGCTTTATTTGCACATAAAAGAGTGCGAATTTCGATATAATTTCAGAAATCAAAATTTATTCGTATATTTGCAGAAAAATATCAGAAAAAATCCACTAATCTAATCTTGAACCTAAAACATTATATGCAAAGAAAGTTGCGGTAGTTCAGTGCTTGCCAGAACTTTTGCGTGTTGCAAAATACAACAATTTCGGTGTGCGAAAACCTAACGACAAAACAAATGTTGTTGGTTTTATGAATTTCAAAGGCAAAGTTAGAATTAACGGAACGATTCAGAATGTTCGGCTTTCGGTAATGCTCCGAACGGACGGAAAATTTTTCTACAACCACGAGGTCAATATTATTCCGGAAAAAAGAAAAACACCACGACATGAGACTTGATTAATCGCCTCTCATAACTAGTCGTAGTGTAAATTTCACCACAAAGTTACGAATTATTCTTCAAACAAACAAATTTATTCTGATTTTTTTCGTATCTTTGTATCATGAAATTTTTCGCACTTTTAGCTTTTGCACTTTTAACTTTCACACTTTTGCCGTCGTGTACAGAGGAAATCGAGATCAGGCTTAGAGATGGCGATGTGCGTCTGGTGGTTTTTGGCGGAATAGGCATTGATACAATGGTTCATACTGTTGTCCTCTCGCGGACGACAAGTTATTTTGAAGATTCGAAAGAACCTCTTTATGTTGAGGGGGCGACCGTTACGATTACGGAATTTAATGAAAATATGCAACTAACGGGTAGAGTTTTTCAATTGCTCGAAAATCCGGACTCGATAGGACATTATCAAACCACTCCGGATGTTTTCGGAATACAAGGTTTCACTTATCGTTTAGATATTTTGCTCAGTGAGGCTATTGGAGGTTATTCGAGATACTCTGCCTATGCATTTTTTCCGTTTATAGCTGACCAAATTGACTCTTTGCATGCTATTCACGCTCGTGATATGCTTCTTGCCGGACTTCTCGGATTTGATCCGTTTGATACGGTTGGTGGTCGTCAGACAGGTTGGAACTTGCTACTTTTTGCAGAAGATCCGCCGGACCGAGTGTCTTATTATGCGTTTATTACGTCTTTAAATGGTGTTGCACTGAACGACACCTTAACAAGATTTTTGTTGTTAGACAACACAATGATTGATCGAGATACCATAAACGCTGCGTTTCCTATTGCGTTTTTTCGAGATGTTCAATTTGGTGGTAGGGATACAATCAATAATGGCGATACGTTGGGTTTAGAAATTCGAAGTATTTCAGCAGATTTTTACCGTTGGATTTTTGAATTTCGAAGTATTTACAGCGGGCAAAACCCCATGTTTGGCGGGGCTCCCGCAAATGTTCGCGGAAATGTCAGAAATATGGGCAGAGGTTTGGATGCCATCGGCTATTTTTGGGCACACGGAAGCCGTAGGGCCTATGTGGTTGTGGGAGAAAATAATTAAAGTTCGCAATTTTTTTCGTATCTTTGCAAAAAAAAGTCGTGCCCACAATTTACAAATACTTCGGTTTGTCGTTTTTCTTTTATGCAAACGATCATTTGCCTGTTCATGTTCATATAGAGAAAGAGAATAGGGCAACAGTTGCTGTATTTGAAATGCTTAACGGGAAGTTGGAAAATATCAGATTTAAGAAAATATCCGGAGCTAATATGCTGACACCGGCAGAACTAGATTTGGCAAAAAGCTTATTGACAGCAAAACATGAAATTATTTTGCAACGTTGGACAGATTTTTTTGTTAAAAATAAAAAAAGTTTTCGAACTATCACCATAACTAAACGTATCAAATAATGAAAAGAAAACTGCTTGACGAAGTTCGTTTATTATCGGCAACCTATTTGCACGATTATGTTATTCGTTTTGTGTTTAGCGATGGTAAAACGAACGATATAGATTTTTACCCATTTCTCAGTAAAATACCACAAAACCCAATGACATCAAAGTATTTGGATTTAAATCTATTCAAAAACTTCAAAATAACTCTAATCAACGACATTTCTTGGAATGATCGGGAAATGTGCTATAGTTTTGATACGCTGTATCGAGGTTACATAGAGAAAACAACGAAAAGACGACTTTATGATTTCAGTTCGGTCCCACTCTCGTCAGTTGCCGAACCTATCGAGAATTAGGTATGAGTAATAGAAAATGGGATTTCACACATTAAAAAACACTATTCATGCAATTCAAAAACATCATAGGGCAACGCGAATTAATTCGGAAACTCACAGCTATGGCTTTGAGTGGACGTATTCCGCATGCTCAACTCCTTTTAGGTCATAAAGGAAATCAGAAATTAGCATTAGCCATTGCTTACGGACAATTTTTGAATTGCAAAAACAGACAGATTTTTCCGGAAGTCAACGCCGACGGGCTTTTAGCTGATTCGTGCGGAATATGTACGTCATGCGTGAAATTTCAAAATTTGGCACATCCCGATTTGCATTTTTTCTTTCCGAACAACAAGACCGGCTCGATGAAAGAGAGCGATAGCAGCGACTATATGGATGATTGGCGGAAAATGATAATTGAGCATAATGCGGAATTTTCGTTAACTCAATGGTATGATGCTATTGGATTGGGCAACAGTCAAGGCTATATCAACAAGCGCGATGTAGACAATATAATCAAGATATTGACGTATAAAAATTTTGAAGCGCCAACGAAAATTATTATCCTTTGGATGGTGGAAAAATTTTACAGCGATATTTCTACTAAATTGTTAAAAGTACTAGAAGAACCTTCCGAAGGTACAGTATTCTTGCTGATTTCCGAAAATTCAAATCAAATTCCTGCAACGATTCTATCGCGAACACAGATCATTCGTGTACCGAAAATAGACAATACTATAATTCGAACAGACGACGACAGTTTTAATCATGAAAACTTTGTAGACTGGATGCGGATGTGTCTAAAAGTGGACACAGCACAAATGAACGAATTTTCAAAAAAAATGAAAGATTTGGGACGGGAGCGTTTGAAATTGTTTTTGAATCACGCATTGGATAAAATCCGTTGGACAGTGATGATGAATTATCAAAACGCCGACAGCGTATTTGTTTCGTCGGAAGAACAAACCTTTTTAACTAAATTTTCGCCCTACATTCATTCGAACAATTTAGTAAAGTTTGTTGCAGAAATAGAAAAAGCCATCTATCACATCGAACGCAACGCCAACGGGCATTTGGTAATGTTCGATCTTTCGATAAAATTGTCGGGACTGTTGAAAAAACAGTAGGGGCGGGGTACGCCCGCCCGCACCCCTTACACATAAAAAAAACGAAACACATTTGTGTTTCGTTCTAATCAGATTTAGCAAAAAGCCTACATCATACTTGCTTCGGCTGCATCGCGAAGCTGCTGGACGTAGATCGCTTTTTTACGTTGTGCCCGGGCGATAACCGATGGTTTTTCGAATTGTTTACGTCTTCTCAACTCTTTAACAACTCCTGTTTTTTCAAATTTACGCTTGAATTTTTTCAAACCGCGGTCAATGTTTTCGCCTTCTTTTAGGGGTACAATGATCATACTAAATACCTTTTCCTTTCATTTAAGTGAATAATTTCTAACTTTTGGATTGCAAAGATACGATTTTTTTTTGAAATAGACAAATTTTTTCGTAACTTTGCAGAAATTTTTGTACTATAATGAAAAAAGCGAAACAAGATATTACGAAAGTAACGACACAGGTTTTGCGTGGGATGAAAGAACATGGTAAAAAGATTGCTATGCTTACAGCCTACGACTATACTACTGCAAAGATCATAGATCAGGCGAATATAGATGTTATTTTGGTTGGCGACTCGGCTGCCAATGTGATTGGAGGGCATCGAACGACCTTGCCGATTACTTTGGATCAAATGATATATCACGGTAAATCGGTTGTTAAAGCTGTGGAACGTGCATTAATCGTGGTAGATTTACCTTTTGGTTCGTATCAAGGTAACTCAAGAGAAGCGCTTGCTTCGGCAATTCGCATAATGAAAGAAACCGGTGCCGATGCAGTGAAATTGGAAGGAGGAAAGGAGATTGTGGAATCGATTGAACGTATTCTTTCAGCAGGAATTCCGGTGATGGGGCATTTGGGTTTAATGCCGCAATCTATCAATAAATTCGGGACTTACGTGGTTCGTGCAACTGAAAAAGCAGAAGCCGAAAAACTTGTAAAAGATGCGATTTTACTTGAAAAAATAGGATGCTTTTCTATTGTTTTGGAAAAGATTCCGGCAAAATTGACTGCAAAAGTTGTAAAAGCGGTAAACATTCCAATCATTGGTATTGGTGCGGGTGCTGCTGCCGATGGGCAAGTTCTTGTTTTGCACGATATGCTTGGCATTACGCAGGATTTTTCGCCACGTTTTTTACGCCGTTATGCGAACTTGAACGATGTTATCGGTGATGCCGTTCGGCGGTATGTTGATGATGTGAAAACGCAGGATTTTCCTAATACGAAAGAGCAGTATTAAAACTCATATTCATTCCAATTTGAAACCGCTTTGCATGACTACAAATTAAAAAAGTGTAATCGCACAAAGCGGTTTTCGGTAAAAATGTTTTTTACTCGGTTTCTAAAGGACTATAAAGTTCAATCAGATTTTCTTCAGGGTCGTACAGGTGGACAACTCGCATGCATGCATCTGTCCAATCGGTTGGTTGGTTAATAAACTCAACACCTTTCGCTAAAAGTGCTTTGTAGGTTTCGTCCACGTTTTCGGTTTCGAAGGAAATCATTGATTTCTCGCGTTGTCCAACAGGCTGTTTTTTCTCGGCGTTGCCAATAAATTGTGCCATAGCATCGGACGTAAACAAGGCCAATGCTTCGCCACCAAATTCTTCTGCCACTTCGAAACTTGCGTAAGGCTCCATATCGAAACGTGCCTTAAATCCAAGTTTTTCGGTGTAAAACTCGAACATTTTTCTGTAGTCTTTGACTAACAATCTTACATTACAAAATTTCATATCAATATATTTTTTAAGGTTTAACTATGCGTTTAATTTTTCTATCGCCATACACCAGCGAATGCCGAATTTATCAGTAAAATCGCAAATCAAATCGGCATATTCTACTTTTTCAAGTGGTGTGCGAATTTCGGCATCTTGCGAAAGCACTTCATAGGCTTTGCGGATTTTGGCTTCCTCATTTGCTTCAAAAAGCAAGCAAAACTGCATAATGTTTCCGCTGTAAGATTTATCGCCATTGATAGAGTCTGGATTTTCAACGCTTTGTTCACTGAAACCGAGCCACTGACCGTCGAATTTCAGCACAACGTGCGCGAATGTTCCATCGTCAAACAAATCCTCTTTTTCGTACTCAACTGTGGCATCAAAAGCCTTTTTGTAAAATGGAACGGCCTTGTCTGTCCCTTTTACGAATGCATACATAAATGTTTTCATATCAAAATTCTGCTTTTTTAAGTTAACAACGTTCTTTAACGAGTGCAAAGTTACACAAAATTGCGACAATACGTTGTGTAAAAAAACGACTTTTTTATCGAAGTGCAGTTGGAGTGCTTCCTGAAAAAGTTTTGAAATTTTTAATCAAATGTGTATGATCATAATACCCGCACTCAACGGCAACGGACAGTAAATCCCGGTGGGGAAAGTCATATAAGTGTTGCAAAGCGTGTTGAAATCTGAGTATTTTGGCAAATGTTTTAGGGCTAATGCCGACTGCTGATTTGAATTTCCGTTCAAAATGTCGCTGAGATAAACAGACTTCCGATGCGACTTTTGCCGGCGATAATTGACCTTTTGAAAGATGAATCAAATCGATGGCACGAATAATTTGCTGCTCGGGGCTATAAAGGCGAGGAAGGCAGTTTATCAGATAATTGTTTATATGTGTTATGATTTCTTTTACAGATTGTTTTTCAGGGAATGGCTCATAAAAAGATTTATCAAACAGCGTATCAAGCAGTGCCAAATCTACACTTCGGTCAGTAAATTCGTAAGCAGGAATGCGGGTAAAGGCTGTAATTCCTGCAGGTTTAAAGCGGATGCCGAACATTAGCAGTGTTTGCGAAGAACTTGCTTCGAGATACGAAGTAATCAAGCCGAAAATATCGGTATGAAAAATTCCCCGAGTTTTGTCTAACATAAAAATAATATTAACATAACTGTCGGGAAGAATTCTGTATAAATCACTTTTGCCACCAAAACCATCGCTCATCCAATAGTTTTCAATATATGGAGACAATAGCGGATCGGGCTGATATTCTGTGTAATTGTAATTCATTTTTTTGATGGATGCAAAGATAGTACTTTTTTTTGAATTCTACGAAATTTTGTTGTATCTTTGCAAAAAATTATGAACATCATCTACGAAGACAACCACTTGGTCGCCGTCAACAAACGTGCCGGCGAAATCGTACAAGGCGATAAAACCGGCGATGTGTGCGTAGTTGATGAAATGAAGTCTTTTTTGAAAAAACGTGACAACAAGCCAGGAAATGTTTATGTAGGCTTACCTCATCGTTTGGATCGTCCTACTTCGGGTGTTTTACTGCTAACTAAAACCGACAAGGCTTTGACGAGAGTCAATAAACTCATTCACGACCGTGAATTTGATAAAACATATTGGGCGATTGTGCGAAATAAACCGCCAAAAAATTCCGACCGTTTGGTGCATTGGCTTCAAAAAAACGAAAAACAAAATAAATCGTATGCTTCTGATGTTGAAAAAAACGGTTGGCAAAAAGCAGAATTAGCGTATGAAGTTATTGCTTCGAGCGATAATTACTACTTGCTTGAAATCAAACTGTTCACTGGTCGCCATCATCAGATCCGTGTACAACTTTCGGAAATCGGTTGTCCTATTCGTGGCGATTTGAAATACGGTTTTGACCGCTCCAATCGTGACGGATCAATTTCACTTCATGCACGTGCTTTGGAGTTTATCCATCCTATTAAAAATGAGAAAATAAAAATTGTTGCGCCGGCTCCGAAGGAAAATCTTTGGAAGATTTTGGAGGGAAAAGTTGCATAATCAAAGAAAAAGTCGTATCTTTGTGAAACCCTAAAATGTACTGTTATGAAAGCGATTTACAAACTCACAGCAATTTTACTGTTTATTGCTGTAGGGTTCACGTCCTGCAACAAAGCAGAAATAAATAAAATTTTAGATATTGAGCCAGCACAACCAATTCTTTTGAGTGCTCGACAAATTGAAAAATTAAACGCCACCAATTCTTTCTCATTCAAAATTTTCAGAGAAGTTTCGAGATTGCAAGAAGAACCTAACACGTTTTTTTCGCCATTGAGCCTTAATTTGGCTTTGGGTATGCTTTACAACGGCACTACAGGCGAAACTCGTGCCGAAATGGCGAAGGTGCTCGGTATGGGTCACTTTACAGATGCTGAAATCAACGAGTATTTTCAAAAAATGATGCAGGCGTTGTTGAGCATTGACCAACTTACAGAAATCAGCATTGCAAATTCTATTTGGTATCGGGATAGCGACTGTTTTTACGTAAAGCAATCGTTCAAAGACATCAACCAAAGATATTTTGATGCGGTAGTGAGAGGACTTGATTTCAACAGACCTGATGCTGCCGATATTATCAATCAATGGTGTTCGGATAAAACGAATGGCAGAATTACGGAAATTATTGAGGCACCAATACATCCCGATGCTGTAATGTATCTGATAAATGCCCTCTATTTCAAAAGTAAATGGAAATTTGAATTTGACAGAGCACACACCCGACAGGAAGATTTTACCACAGCCAATGGACAAACAAGAAGGGTCAATATGATGACACAAACTGCAGGTTTGCGTTACTATCGTGATCAATACCTTCGAGCTGTTGAACTACCGTACGGCAACGAGGCGTTCAGTATGGTGCTTATTCTACCCGACAACAATATGAGCATTGACGAACTGGTTGAGCATTTGGACAGTGATACATGGCAAAATATTGTTGAAAATTTACGTGAGCAAAATGTACATTTGAAGCTGCCACGTTTTAGAGTTGAGTCTGATATTGATCTTGAGGAGCCTGTCAGAAATACCGGTATACAACGAATTTTTTACGGAGGACTACAAAATATTGGGCGTAGCACCAGAGGACCTTTGTTCGTATCTAATATCCTACAAAAAACATTTGTGGAGGTCAATGAAGAGGGCACTGAAGCCGCAGCAGTTACGGCGATTGAAGTTATGACGATGAGCCTAATTCCTGGTGCCCCAATTCCGTTTTTTGCTGACCGTCCATTTTTGTATCTGATTAGAGAAAGAAGCACGGGAACAATCCTCTTTATCGGACGAATGGACGAACCTACTGAATAGTACTGTTTTGTAAAGATACGAAAAATGTTAAAAAAAACCATTTGCATATCACTTCTGGCCCTGTTGATGATCTGTCGCTTGCAAGCCGCATACATCCTCATTCCAATGGACGAAGCACAGCGAAACCACTTGAAAGCTTACGGAATTGCGTTTTGGGTGCTTGAGCGAGACATGGAAGTAGATTGGCTTTTGAACTTTAGAGGTGGAAGCTTTATGATGCAACACACATCGGAAATTGTGAGAGAGTGCCGACTTCGTGGTGTTACTTATCAAGTGCTTGCAACGGTTCAGGCACAACAAATTCGAAGGCAAATTGCCGAGCCTGACGTAAACATGGACATCGTTACACTTCACAATGCACCGAGAATTGCCGTGTATTCGCCACCAAATATGCTGCCTTGGAACGATGCGGTAACTTTGGTGCTGACTTATGCTCAAATTCCGTTCGATATTGTGTACGATGACGAAATTCAGGCAGGTGTGCTTCCCATGTACGACTGGTTGCATTTGCATCACGAGGATTTTACCGGACAAAGAGGCAAATTTTGGGGAGCATTTCGTAATGCACCTTGGTATCAAGAGGAAGTTCGCAGGCAAGAAGAGAATGCGAGAAGATTAGGATTTACAAGGGTCGCAGACATGAAGTTAGCCACGGCACTTAAAATTCGCGATTTTGTAGCAGGCGGCGGATTTTTGTTTGCCATGTGTTCCGCACCGGAAAGTCTTGATGTAGCATTGGCTGCCGAAGGTATAGACATTGTTGCGGAAATGTTCGACGGAACCCCAATTGATCCTGATGCACAAGAAAGATTAGATTTCTCGAGAACTTTTGCTTTTCAAAACTTTACAATCGTTAAAGACCCTTTTAAATACGCTATTTCGAATATTGATGTAACACATAGTCGCCCGCGAAACCTTACACGTGAAAACGATCTTTTTACGCTGTTCGAATTCTCTGCAAAATGGGATTGGGTGCCAACGATGCTTACGCAAAATCACACACGAATTATTCACGGATTTATGGGGCAAACCACGGCGTTTAACAAAGATTTTCTAAAGCCAAATGTGATTGTTTTGGGCTCAAATGCAGCACTGAACGAAGCACGCCTTATTCACGGCACGTTTGGAAATGGGATGTGGACTTTTTTTGGTGGACATGACCCCGAGGACTACAAACACTTCGTTGGCGATCCTCCGACGGACTTAGATTTGTTCCCAAATTCACCCGGATATCGCTTAATTCTAAATAATGTACTTTTTCCTGCTGCAAGGAGAGAACAACGTCGAACATAAAAGGGCACGCAGACCGTGCCCCTACAGGCTGTACGGGCGGGGTTCGCCCGCCCATTAAACATTAATTCAATGAAACCACTATCAATCATCGTAGCAATCGCTCAAAACAACGCCATTGGCAAAGACAACGACCTGCTTTGGCACTTGTCGGAAGACTTAAAACGCTTCAAAAGAATCACACTGAACCATACGGTTGTAATGGGCTTGAACACGTTTTATTCACTGCCTGTTCGACCATTTCCTAAACGTCGAAATATCGTTATAGTAGATGACCAAAATGTGAAAATCGAAGGCTGTGAAATGGCATATTCCATTCAAGAAGCCATTGATTTGTGTGATGAAAGTCAAGAAAATTTTATTTGTGGCGGAGCCTCTATTTACAGGCAATTTCTACCGTTGGCAGATAAACTATATCTGACCGTAGTTTATAAAGATTTCGAAGCCGATACTTTTTTTCCGGAAATCAACTATGATGAATGGAAACTTATTGAAGAAACTGAACGAATGCTCGACGAACAAACTCAGTTAGAGTACGCTTACTTCATTTATGAACGGAAATAATCAAAAAATAGACCCATGAAAAAGTTATTTTTGTCCGCTTTTATTGCTTTTTTGGGAAGTTTAAGCATTACTCACGCCGGTAGTGGATTTGAATTGACTGTAAAGATTCATGGGTATCCGGAAGGCGAAACAGTCCGTTTGGGACGACACTTCGGAACCCAAACGCTTTTGGTGCCGGACACAGCGGTGTTCGATGCAAGACGTGGCGTTTTTGTTTTCAGACGAGACGAGCCATTACAAGGCGGCATGTATATGTTGGTAAGTCATCAAAACTTTCCTGCGGAGTTTATTGTTGACCAATATCAACACTTTTCTATGGAGTTGAGATATCCGGAATTTGGTGCGGATGTGGTTTTTACAGGCTCTCCGGAAAACCAAACTTTTGCGGATCTTAATGCAGCGACTCGTCCGCTGCATCAAAGAATTGGGGAACTTCGCAGACAACACGAGGCTGTATTAGAAGCAGGAGGCTATGCCGTAGGAGAACAGCTACGAGAAATAAACGAAAGAATCCAAGAAACAGCTGAAAGTATGAACCAACTTCGAATTCAGTTTATGGAGGATAATCCGACGCACTTGATGACTGCTGTTTTCAGAGCACAGCGAGATATTGATGTCCCGGAAGCACCGGATTATATTCCCGAGGATGAGCGGAACAACTGGCGTTATAACTATTTTAAGGATAATTTTTTTACGAATATGGACTTGTCGGAGAGCCGATTGTTACGCACTCCAATTTTTCATCAACGCTTGGTACAGTATTTGGATCGCGTACTTGTGCCCTCCCCGGATTCACTCATATCAGGCATTGATCATTTGATTAGTCAGGTTCGCGGAAATCCGGAACTGTTTGAATATGTGCTTCGGTACACAACTGATAGATTTATGCGTTCGCAGATTATTGGCCATGATGCGATTTGGGTGCATTTGGTCGATAAATACTATTTAACCGGTGAGGCATTTTGGGTGAGTGAAGCAACTCTTGAAAATTTCCGAAGACACGCCGATCGGGCGAGACCGCTTTTGATAGGAAATATCCCTAAGGAATTTTGGAATCCGGATACTAACGCCGGTCGTCCGGAAGAACGCTTTCGCTCGGTGTTCGAAGCCACAGCAACACATAGATATACCGTTGTACTGTTTTGGGAGCCTACTTGTGGACACTGCAGGAGAATGATGCCGATTCTTCGGGATTTTTATTATGCAAATCGTGAAGAGCTTGACTTTGAAATATTTGCCGTTTGTCATGGATGCCCCGATCTTGATGCTTGGAGGGATTACATCAACACCAACAACATGACAAGTTGGATCAATGTAAACGGAAGAGCCTCAAATATCCAATACAACGAATACTGGGACGTCCATAGTGTTCCAACGATTTTTATTATAGATAATCAGCGACGTATTGTAACGCGACGAATAGACGTGGAGCAAATCGAACCATTTATTAGAAATTGGAACGCAATACATTTTAGTGATTGATTTCCGTAGGGGCGATGCTTGCATCGCCCTTTCTTAATAAGTATCGTAATAACACAAATCCAGCAACAACACACACTGCCACCAACCAAATGGGGACGGGTGTGGTAATTTCCGACGGATTAAAGCCAATCCAATTTTTTTGGTAAGAGAAGTAAAGAAAAACGAGGACTCCGTTATTCAGGAAATGTATAATTATCGGAATCCACAGCGATTTTGTGAGTATAAAAGAGTACCCCAAAACTGCACCCAACAAAATTCTCGGCAGAAAGCCCAAAATTTCAAAATGAATGGCACTAAAAAATATTGCAGAAAGCCAAACAGCAAGGTGTATATTGCCGGTTCGTTTGGCGATATTAGTTAGCACAACACCTCTAAAAAATATTTCTTCACAAATCGCCGGAAGCACTGCTATAACAAGTAGTGTAAACATTAAATTTGCAAAAGTTCCGTCTGAAAGAAGACCAAAAACGATTTCGTTGAGCATTGCTTCCATTCTTTTAGATGCCTCTACCCAAGGCTCGGGGAATGGCAAAATTTCGCTGATGTCAACGAGAAACCCAACTAACGGAATCGTGAGTAAATAAAGCAAAATAAACGAACTATGGTCTGAAATTTTGCCTGCTTTTTTTAAGCCTAAATCGTTCCAAAAATCGTGGTAAGCATAGTATGCATAAAGTAGTGCTGGAATTAAAAATATCGCAATTTGTCCGACGAATAGCGAAACAATCTCACTATTTTCTCCTGCGATGAGAATGCTGGGTACTCCGATAACAACGAATGACAGAACCCCAAAAAAGATGAACAATACTGTTCCCGAACCGAAAGAAGTTTTCATATTTGTCATAGCTGCTTAATTCTTTTGCGTTCGTTAAACCATGCGATACTTGCAAAAAAAGCCAGGAACAATGCCCCGAAGGTACGACTAATCCAAGCGTTATCGAAATTTAGAGCATAGCGATGAACCAAGAAAAGTGCCAAAGCAAAGCACAAATAAAGCATCAAAGCCTTAACGGGGTAGGGAATCGGAAAATGCTTTTGTCCGAGAAAATACGAGATTACGACGATTGTAACATAACAAGCCAATGTCGCCCAAGCCGCACCAATAATCCCGAAAATCGGTACTAACAAAATATTCAACGAAATTGTAATCGCAGCACCAACCATGGCAATATATGCACCATACTTGGTTTGATCCGTGATTTTATACCACACCGAAAGGTTGAAAAACACACCTAAAAATAAATTTGCCATCAACAAAATAGGCACAACAACCGCACCTTCGCGAAACTCCGCACCAACAAACAGCATAATATCGTTCAAAAACAACGTACAAACCAAAAAAATCATTAAACACGTCAACACAAAATAACGCATCACTTTTGCATAAATCTCAGGTGCATTGCGGTTTTCGGCTTGTTTGAAGAAAAACGGATCGGCTGCAAATCGAAAGGCTTGTATAAACAATGTCATCAAAATTGCTACTTTGTATGCTGCCCCGTAGATCCCCACCTGTGCCATAGCAATGGACGGGTCTGAAATCAGGTGCCTCATAACGATCCGATCAAATGTTTCGTTCAAAATCCCTGCCATTCCCCAAATCATGATAGGTAGAGAGTAAATCAGCATGTTTTTTGCCAATTTTGGGTCGATTCTCAAACGAACTTTAGAGAACTCTGGAAGCAGTAATAAGGCAGTTATTGTGCTTGCCAAAAGATTGGAAATGAAAATATAACCTATGCCGATTTCCGGATTATAAATAAATTGCAGAATCGAATCAGGATTGTTTTGCAAGACGAACGGACATAAGATCAAGAAAAACAGATTGAAAGAGATATTTGCAACAATGTTTATAGCTCTCACCAATGCGAACCGAATCGGTCGTTCTTGCTGCCTTAATCTTGCAAACGGAATTACGCATATCGCATCGAACATCAATATTGCAGCGAACCAAACGATGAACTCGGAATGGTCGGCATAACCGATTGCCGAAGCCAGCGCATCTCGAAACACGAAAGCCGTGGCAAACAAAGCAACCGACGAGGTCAATAGCATAGAAGCCGCTGTACTGAAAACATTTGGATTGTTTTTTTCTTTGTTCACAAAACGAAAAAATGCCGTTTCCATGCCGTAAGTTGCAATGACCATAAAAAATGCGACCAACGCATAAAATTCAATAACGACACCGTATTCTTCAGGAAGGAACAGTCGGGTGTAAAGCGGCACCAACAAATAATTCAGCAACCGCCCAATGATGGTTGGGAAGCCGTAAATGGCTGTTTGTCCGACTAAACTACGAATTGCCACGTGCTGCTATTCTTGATAAATATGAGCTAAAACGACTTGTCCGACCATTAGCAACGAATTTCTGTTGATGATATCTAGGTTGTCGTGAATGGTATGCCACTGTCGGAAAAAGCCGGTTGGTGTTCTTCTTGGGCAAAAATCGGTAATGATAGCCATTGGTATACCGGCATATCTGTTTACGAAAAGATGATCGTTTATAATATAGCCGGATCGCTCGTTCAAAAATGTGTGTGCAAAGCCGAATCCCCGTGCAGTTCTCCAAATTTTTTCCACAATATCAGGGGCATAGCGCATCGAAAAACCTTCTCGTCCGAATCTTGGATTTGCAGCACCAACCATGCATAACAAGATTCCGTGACTCGCTCTGTAATTGCGTATGTGTGGATTTTGTGCCCAGTGCTGTGCTCCCAAAGCCCACGTGTATGCATTGCGTTGAAGCGCAGGGTCGACAAATTCCGGAGTTCCGTAATCTTCAAGATCGAAAAAGACGATATCAATACCCACATTTGGTCTTTTTATAGACAATTGTCGTGCAATTTCCATGAGTACTCCTACGCCGCTTCCTCCATCGTTTGCACCAAGAACAGGTCTATGCCAATTTGCAGGATCTGGGTCATGGTCGGCTACAGGACGTGTATCCCAATGTGCACCAAGCAGAATACGGCGTTGTTTTTCGGGATAAAACGATGAAATGATATTCTTCCCGTGGCGTGTTTCGCCATTCCAAACACGAGCTGTAAATGGCTGTACAATCACAGTATCTACAAATTTAGACATAGTTTCTGCAAGCCATTTTGCACATTCTGCGTGAGCTTGTGATCCCGGAACACGGTAACCAAACGACACCTGTCTGTAAATAAAATAGAAAGCCGAATCCGCATCAAAATCCGGCAAAGGAATTCGTGCTTCGGTTGCAACCACAGTAGGAGTTGACCGATTAGGCGATCCGCAAGATACGAAAAACAGCACAAAGAAAGCCCAAAAAAAGCAAAATGATAGCCTCATGAGTATTTTTTTGCAAAGATACGATTTTTTTTTCATATCTTTGCAGAAATTTTTTGATATTTTTATGCGATATTCACTATAATGACAGCAAAGATAATCTCCATCGGCGACGAATTATTGATTGGTCAAGTCGTCAATACCAATGCAGCATGGCTGGCTGAACAGCTCAATCAAATCGGAATAAAAGTGGACGAAATTTTAGCAGTTTCGGACAATGGAAAAGAGATTGAACGTACTGTAAAATCAGCCATCTCAAGATATGATCTGGTTATTACAACAGGTGGTTTAGGTCCAACCAAAGACGACATCACCAAGCAATGTTTGGCACGGATTTTTGATGCAAAAATGGTGTTGAACGAAGTGATTCTTGCCAATAATACAGCTTTTTTCGAAGCACGCGGCTATGAATTAACGGAAATTAATCGCAAGCAGGCCGAAGTACCCGATTGTTGTGAAGTGATTGAAAACACTTGTGGAACAGCTCCTTGCATGTGGTTTAACACGCCAAACAACGGCATACTGATTTCCTTGCCGGGCGTTCCTTACGAAATGAAAACGATTGTGGAACGTGATTTGCTTCCTCGCCTAAAAGCCTTGAACGGCGGACAAACTATCATTCACAAAACGGTAATGACACATGGCTTGGGCGAATCATTTTTGTCCGAACGTATCGCATCCTGGGAAGATGCTTTGCCATCAAATTTCAAATTGGCTTACTTGCCGAAACCGGGAATTTTACGGTTACGACTATCTGCATTTGGCTCTGATGAAGGTGCTTTAAATGCAGAAATAACCAAGCAATTAGACGAACTACACAGTCTCATTCCCGAACTAATTTACAGCTACAACGATGAAAGTCTCGAGTCAGTTGTATTTCGCTTGCTGAAAGAAAAAAAACAAACGTTATCCGTTGCCGAAAGTTGCACGGGTGGCTATATTGCACATCGTATGACGTTGATACCCGGAAGCTCGGAAATCTTCAACGGCTCGGTGGTGGTTTATGCTTATGAAGCTAAACAGAATTTACTTGATGTAACTTTACAAACGCTTGAAAAATACGGTGCAGTTAGCGAAGCCTGCGTGATAGAAATGGCAAAAGGCTGCAGAAAATTATTTCACACGGATTATGCGATTGCCGTTTCGGGAATTGCGGGCCCGGGTGGGGCTACCGACGAAAAACCTGTGGGAACAGTTTGGATTGCCGTTGCGACACCCGAGAAAGTCATTGCAAAAAAATTCTCTTATGGCGATAATCGGGAGCGGAATATTGTGCGGGCTTGTTTGTCAGCGTTGAATTTATTGCGGAAGCAACTGTAATTTTTGCTGTTTAATCTTGCTGGGATTTGTTACATTCGTTTTTTTTTTGTACCTTTGCAAAAAAAATAAACAAACTATGAAAGTCGCTATTGTAGGAACAGGTTATGTCGGTTTAGTAACCGGCGTTTGTTTCGCTGACGTGGGGATTAATGTAACCTGCGTAGATATTGACAAAACCAAAATTGAAAACCTTAAGAAAGGAATTTCGCCGATTTACGAACAAGGTCTGGAAGAACTTTTAACCAAAAACATTGAACGTGGAACGATCCAATTTTCAACGGAATTGAGTGAATGTTTGAATGAGGCAGATGTTGTTTTTTCAGCTGTAGGAACGCCGCCGGATGAAGACGGCTCAGCCGATTTAAAGTATGTGTTAGATGTGGCCAAAACTGTCGGAAAACACATGACAAAGCATGTTTTAGTTGTAACTAAAAGCACTGTTCCGGTAGGGACTGCCGAGAAAGTTCGTCAAGCGATTCAGGGCGAATTAGATATTCGAAAAGAGAACATCGAATTTGATGTAGCGTCCAATCCCGAATTTTTGAAAGAAGGTTCTGCCGTTAAGGATTTTATGTATCCCGAAAGAATTGTCGTTGGTGTGGAAAGCGAGCGTGCCGAAAGTGTGATGAAACGCTTGTACAAGCCGTTTACACTAAACGGACATCCCATCATTTTTATGGATGTTCCTTCTGCAGAAATGACGAAATATGCATCAAATGCGATGTTGGCAACACGCATCAGCTTTATGAATGATGTTGCAAACCTCTGCGAGTTAGTAGGTGCCGACATCAACCAAGTGCGTAGGGGCATTGGTAGCGACAGCCGAATTGGCAGTAAATTTTTGTATCCGGGCATTGGCTACGGTGGCTCGTGTTTTCCGAAAGATGTGAAAGCAATCATAAAAACGGCCGAGCAAAACAACTACAAAATGCGTGTTCTGCAAAGTGTTGAGGAAGTAAACGAAGAACAAAAAACAATTTTGTTCAAGAAATTTCAGAGGTATTTCAATGGAAATATTGCAGGAAAAACCGTTGCCATGTGGGGCTTGGCATTCAAACCCGGAACTGATGATATGCGAGAAGCACCTGCGTTAGTGCTAATAGATTTACTTACCCAGGCAGGCTGTAAAGTTAGAGGGTTTGACCCTGTTTCGATAGATGAATGTAAACGCAGAATTGGCGATAAAATCGAATATGCAGAAGATCATTACGATGCATTGAATGGTGCTGATGTGCTGTTTTTGACAACCGAATGGACAGAGTTTCGTTTTCCGGACTGGGCGAGAATAAAGGGAATCTTGAAAACACCTGTTGTTTTTGACGGACGAAATATCTACGACAAAAACGAACTTCTGAAAGAAGGCTTTGATTACATGGGAATTGGTTTTGAATGCTTCAATTCTTAAACATGAATATCCTTATCACAGGTGCTAACGGGCAACTCGGCAATGAGCTTAAAAAGCGAACTGCATTAATCCTGAATGCGAATTTTTTCTTTACCGATGTAGAAGAATTAGACATCACAAAAGAAGATGATGTTAACGATTTTTTCAAAAAAAATCAAATTAATTTTGTTGTGAATTGCGCAGCCTACACTGCTGTGGACAAGGCGGAAACAGAGCAGAATTTGGCATTATCTATTAATTATCAGGCAGTCTCAAATATCGTGGAAGCGTGTTCAAAACACAATTGTTTTCTGATTCACATTTCTACCGATTATGTTTTTAATGGGCATGGCTACAAACCTTATCAAGAGATTGATATTGCTGAGCCTACTTCGTTTTACGGAATCTCGAAATGGCGTGGCGAACAAATTGTGAGAACGCTTGGAAAAGGCATCATCATTCGCACATCGTGGTTATATTCCAATTTTGGACATAACTTTGTACGGACCATGCAAGAATTAGGTGGTTCTCGCGAAACAGTAAATGTGGTTTTTGATCAAGTTGGAACACCAACATTTGCAGGGCATCTAGCGGAGGCAATATGGAAAATAATCCCACAGTTAACTGATTGGAAAGAAGGCGTACAGGTCTATCACTTTTCGAATGAAGGTGTGTGTAGTTGGTACGATTTTGCGAGAGAAATTATGCAGCAATGTAATCTCAACTGCCAAGTATTTCCAATAGAAAGCAAGGATTATCCAAAACCGGCTGCACGTCCGTTTTATTCCGTTCTGAACAAAACAAAAATCAAACAGCGTTTCGGACTATCTATTCCGCATTGGAAAGACGCACTTTTGGAGATGTTGCGGAATCAGAGCTAATAAATTTGTCGAAATTTCGTTTTTTTTCGTACCTTTGCAAAAAAAACTGAAACCATGAAGACAACGACTGATCCACAAGTACTACAACGTGCACAAATGTGGTTAAACGGCAGTTTCGATGCCGAAACCAAAGCACAAATTCAACATCTCATCGACACAGACCCAACGGAATTGACCGATTCGTTTTACCGTGATTTGGAATTCGGAACGGGCGGACTGCGCGGTATTATGGGCGTTGGCACTAATCGTATAAACATTTACACGGTGGCAATGGCAACGCAAGGGTTGGTCAATTATGTAAAGAAATCGTTTCCGAATGTACCACAAATCTCGTTTGCTGTGGCTTGCGATTCGCGAAATAATAGTCAGAAGTTTGCAGAAATCACAGCATCTGTTATCGCTGCAAATGGCTGTAAATGCTACTTGTTTGAGAGTATGCGCCCAACTCCCGAATTGTCATTTGCGATTCGCCACTTGGGCTGTCAGTCGGGTGTGGTCATCACGGCATCGCACAATCCGAAAGAATACAACGGCTATAAAGCCTATTGGAACGACGGTGCGCAACTTATCGAACCTCACGACAAAAATGTGATTGATGAAGTACTGAAAATCAAAGGTCTCGAAGATGTGAAAATGGCCGGAAATGCGGAGTTAATCGAGAAAATAGGGGAGGAGTTAGACCGAGTTTATTTAGACGAAGTCAAAAAACTATCGCTCTCCCCGCAAGCAATAAAAAGTCAAAAAGATTTGAAAATAGTTTTTACTCCGCTTCACGGAACTGGAATTGTACACGTTCCGAGATTGTTGAAAGAAGTAGGTTTTGAAAACGTTGTAGTTGTTGAGGAGCAAGCCATTCCAAGCGGAGATTTTCCAACGATAAAATCGCCAAATCCGGAAGAAAAAGCCGCACTTCAAATGGCAATTGATAAAGCCAAAGAAATTGGTGCAACGCTTGTGTTGGCAACCGATCCGGATGCGGACAGAGTTGGTGTGGCAATTCGCAAAGACAATGGCGAATATATGTTGCTCAACGGAAATCAAACAGGGTCAGTTTTGGTTTACTATTTACTAAAAAAATGGAAGGAAAATAATCTGCTCACAGGCAAAGAATACATTGCCAAAACCATTGTTACCAGCGAGCTCTTGAAAGATATTGCAGATAAAAACGGTGTGGAATGCTTTGATGTTTTGACAGGCTTCAAATACATTGCCGATATTATCGCAAAAAACGAGGGCAAAAAAGTTTTCATTGGTGGAGGTGAAGAAAGTTACGGGTATTTGGTTGGCGAATTTGTTCGCGACAAAGATGCTGTGAGTGCCTGTTTGGTGATTGCTGAAATGGCTGCATGGGCTGCGGAACAAGGCAAAACGTTCATTGATATTTTGTCGGACTTGTACATGGAATACGGATTTTACAAAGAGGACTTACTTTCACTCACCAAAAAAGGCAAAGCCGGTTTGGAAGAAATCCAACAAATGATGATTGATTTACGGAACAATCCGCCAAAAGAAATCAACGGCTCGAAAGTCGTACTAATCAAGGATTACGAAGAGCAAATTTCAAAAAACTTGTTAACGAATACTACCGAAAAAATTGGCTTGCCCAAATCGAACGTTCTGCAATTTTTTACCGAAGACGGCAGTAAAATCACAGCCCGTCCGAGCGGAACAGAACCTAAAATCAAATTCTATTTCGGCGTAAAAGGCACGCTAAAATCTAAGGCAGACTTTGACCAAACAGACGGAGTTTTAGCTCAAAAGATTGATGGTATCGTTACTTCAATGAAGTTGAAATAAATATCGCTTGTTTTTTCATTTTTTTTTCGTATCTTTGTGCCATGTAATTCATAACGGATAAATCCTAAATCACAACATAGATGAAACACCTAAAAAAACTCTACGCCCTAATCCTTCTGCTATTTGTCGGCTTTTCGCTCCAAGCAGAGGATACATTACTGAGAATTCTGAAAGACGAATTACAGTATCAATTTACTCAAATGCAAAGAACGCAACCTGATTTGTACTACATGGATTTCCATGTAACGGATCAGCGAGTATATTCGGTAACTACAAGTTTTGGAGCCACAAACCAAACTTCGAGAACCCACGTTCGTAATTTTGTACCCATGTTGCGCATTGGAAACAAGGATTTTGACAATCAGATTGATCCTCGCCAAACAGCAACAATTCCCGGTCAACGTGCTGTACGCTTGTCGTCCCTGCCGTTGGAGAATGATCCCTTGGCAATTCGTCAGGCAATTTGGAATGAAACATTCATAAGGTACCAACGAGCAATCAGCGACCTTCAACGTGTTACTGACGAAAGCAGGCTACAGTTGGAAATGAGTGATACGATGCCCTCATTTTCGGAAGCACCTGTCGTAGTGCACTTTGAGGAGATGTTGACAGGTCCCGAATTTGAATTCGATATGGAGGAGTGGGCAGAGAGAATGAGAAGAGTATCGGCAGTATTTTTGCAACACGAAGAATTTATCACAGCTACGGCAAATGTAAACTTTCGAATTAGACGTACCTACTACGTTAATACGGAAGGTACGTCAGTTGTTCAAAATCTGACTTATGCAAATGCCGGTATCAATGCAATGTTGCGTGCTGAAGATGGTATGGAACTGCCATTATCTGCGAGGTTCTTTGCGTTTGTGCCCGGAGATCTGCCTTCGGAAGAAGAGATGATCGCAGCAGCAGAAGACGTGGCTCGACGCCTGCTCATCATGAGAACCGCTCCGCTTGTAAGCCCTTTCACAGGACCGGCATTGTTGTCGGGAGCAGCAAGTGGCGTTTTCTTCCATGAAATTTTCGGACATCGCATCGAAGGACAGAAAATGAAAAGCGACAGAGACGGTCAAACATTCAAGAGAATGGTTGGCGAGTATGTATTGCCACCTACGTTGAGCGTTTTTGATGATCCAACGATGAGGCAATATCGCGGACAGGATCTTAACGGATTTTATGTATTCGATGATCAAGGTGTTAGAGGCGAAAGAGTTACGGTTGTTGAGAATGGGATTTTGAGAAATTTTCTAATGACGCGTACACCTATTGACGGTTTTGACAGATCAACCGGCCATGGTAGAGCCGAGATGGGTTTCGACCCGGACTCTCGTCAGTCCAATTTGATTATATCAACATCGGATCCTAAATCTGATGAAGAGTTGCGCCGTCTTCTTATCGAAGAAGCCATTGCACAGGGCAGGGAATTTGGTTATTTTTTCAAGACGGTGTCGGGCGGATTTACACAAACAGGAGCGAGAGCAATCAATGCGTTCAATGTCACGCCACTCGAAGTTTATCGTATCTATGTGGACGGACGTCCGGATGTGATGGTTAGAGGTGTAGATTTGATCGGAACGCCGCTATCGATGTTCTCTCGTATCACGTATGCAGGAAAGCCTGAAACAGCAGAGGTATTTATAGGAAACTGCGGAGCCGGTTCAGGCTGGGTTCCCGTAACTGCTGTTTCACCCACCATCTTGGTAAGACAAGTCGAAGTGCAGAGCAAAGCCAGAACAATGGACAGAGAACCGATTTTACCACGCCCATAATAGATAAGGCGTCATTCCCGCGAAGGCGGGAATCCCCCTGATGTAAAAAACAAAGAGATTCCCGCCTTCGCGGGAATGACGACAATAAATCATAAAAAAACACAACAATGAAAAAAATCCTTATAATAATCACAGCTTTTTTGCTTGCTTTCACGCAAGTAAACGCAAACAACGACGCTCTAATCTTCAGTGCAATGCAACAAGAAGTGAGTCGTAGCATGGAAGGATTACAACTTCCGAATATGCCGGCACCATTTTTCATCAATTATATTATTGTTGAAGGTGAAACCATTGACATTAACGCCACTTTGGGAACGATTATCACTTCCAATCATCGTCCGAAAGTTAGGTCGTCCAACGTACACGTTTTGACGGAGAGCCCTGAACTTACACACGATGCTCGATTCACCAACCAAGGTGTAAATGTAGCTGTTGCCCTCGAAAATGATGTCAATCAAATTCGTCGCAACCTTTGGCTTGCTACCAATAATAAATACAAAAGAAGTCTCGCAGCCTTGTCAACAAAAAGAAACATTCTTCGAAGAATGAATTTGCCCGAAGCGGAAAGAGAACTTAAAGATTTCAGTCTTCCGACCGGGGTACAGAAACGCATCGAAACAAGGAATTTCACCCCTTTTCAACAAGAAGTTTTGAACGAACAAATGCGAGTTTTATCGGCTATATTTAGAGAATTTCCGAGAATACACAGTTCGCAAGTTTTGTTGCAGGCTCGTCAAAATGTTTTTTACATTGTAAATTCTCAAGGAACTGAGGTTAGGCAACCGCTGTCGAATGTAGTAATCAGACTTCGTGCGGAAATTCGTGCTGATGACGGCACAAACTACGTTGATCACAGACTTATCGTTGCAGAGAATATCAACACGCTTCCTTCACAAGCAGAGTTAGAGCGTATCGTAAGAACGTTTGCAGGTAATTTGCAAGACCTCGCAAATGCACCTTTGGTAGCGGAATTCTACAGCGGTCCTGTTTTGTTTGAAGGTGATGCTGCGGCAGATATTTTCCTTGATAATCTGATTACGCCTGCAGGTGTTTTGTTTTCCCGCAGACCCATTGTTGCCGGAAATGTTGCATTTACGCCAAATAGACCACTCGGACGCAAAGTCGTAGATACACGTTTGACGGTTGTCAACCACACAAACAAAACTTCTCACAGAGGTATTTCTCTTGTTGGAGCATATGCCGTTGATGCGGAAGGTGTCGTGCCTGCTGCAAGACAGGTGTTAGTAGAAAGAGGTCTTTTGAGACAGATTCTGAATACAAGTGTGCCCAATCAGCAAGCGGCAAGTTCGCATGGAAATTTCCGTTTAGGACCAAATGCAGCACAAATTACAACGCAAATCATGCCGAGTGTCTTAGAAGTTCAAAGTTCGCAAGCACTTTCTCCGGCTCGCCTCAGACAACAATTGATCAGAACGGCAAGAAACGAAGGTTTGGACTATGCTTATATCGTTAGACAACTCAGCGGTACGCCAAGAATTTACCGTGTAGATGTTCGAACCGGGCAGGAAACTTTGATGCGCTCGCCTGACATAGAACGAATAACTACACGTCGTTTGATGCGTTTTGATGCTGTTTCTAATCAAGAATTTGTGGGTAACAAAATGTTTGGAGCTCGTGCAGCCGATGGCTCAAGAGGACCGGCCTTTCCTGTGTCGATTATTTGTCCGGGGGGAATTTTACTCAATGATGTAGAAGTCAGACGAAGTACTGCGAATATGGGTACTTTGCCTCCGGTAACTAATCCTACAGAGCGATAAAATATACAATAAAAAATTGTATATTCGAGATATTTTTCATATCTTTGCACTGCCGGAGCACTGCTTTGGCACCGCCGAAATTTGAAAAAAACAGCACTATATAAGCCACTAACTGCAGGATTCTTATTATTTCTGTTTGTAGCGTTTTTTGTTAAAACGCAGTTCTTTACGCACGTTCACATCGTTGATGGGATTGCCGTTGTGCACTCTCACTTCTATAAGGGATGCCATACGAACTCTCCGGACTGTTGCGGAGGGCATGAGCATACCCATGCGGGAATGGAGCTTATAGATGTGCTTTCCGAGTTTGAAGTTTTGGTGCATTCGTTTTCTACGATCGTTCCGAACGTAGATTTTTCATTTCACAAATTTCAGTCGGCAGAGGTTGCAGAACCTCATACCGAGTTTATTGATCTCTTTTTTCTGCGAGGTCCTCCGGTTTCTTAATGAGGGTGAGGCTGTCTCAAAAGTCAACAATAACGCCATTGCGAGGCACAGAGTGCCGAAGCAATCCATTGATTTAGATTGCTTCACTACGTTCGCAATGACGTTGTCGTAAATTTTTGAGACAACCCCTTCGCTTGGTAGAAATGTAGTTCTCTCAATTAGAATTGCATGCCGTTAGGTATGCAACTTATCAAATCAATCAATAAACAATGAAAAAACACACCCTTTTATTGTTGCTACTGCTATTTGCAGGAACGCAACACATATTATATGCACACCACATAGGGCATCGCACAATTTCCGGAACCGTTATCAGTTCTGACGATGGACAAGGGATTCCGCATGCACAAATTATGGTTAGATTTACAGCCGTAGGTGGTACAGCAACAGATATTACCTTGGGCACAATAACAGACCTTCATGGTCGCTATACGATAGAAATTCCTGACAATGTAACGCACTTGACATTTAGTTTTATGGGCAAGGTTACTCAAGACGTTGAAATTGGAGGTAGAACAACAATTGATGTAACGCTACAAACCGATGCTCTTATGCTTGAAGAGTTTGTTGTAACCGGCTATGGTGTTACTCGCCGATCGGCGTTTACAGGTTCTGCCGTAACGGTTAGTGCCGATGACTTACGTCGTCAGACCGAACCTAATTTAATCAACGCTTTGCAAGGTATGGTTCCGGGAATGCAAATCAGCAACTCTGCTGCTCAACCCGGTTCCGGTTCTACAATTTTGCTCAGAGGGATTGGCTCACTTCAAGGAAACAGAGACCCACTTTTTGTAATTGATGGCGTGCCGATAACGGCAGGAAATATATCAAGTTTTGTTGCCGGTGGTACAATGACCACGACCTCGCCAATGTCCTCTGATCCGTTGGCGGGTTTGAATCCGAACGACATTGAATCGATAACTGTTTTGAAAGATGCTGCCGCTACGGCAATTTACGGCTCTCGGGCGGCTAATGGCGTTGTTGTTATCACGACACGAAGAGGTCGAGAAGGTCCCGGACAAATTGATGTGAATTTAAGAACCGGCTTGGTTATGCGACCACAAATGAGCCATAGAAATCGAATGCTCAATCTCACCGATTTTGAAACATTGATGATTGATGGGGAAATGGCAAGACAAGAGGTTGTTTTAGGATGGGACACGCCAAACAGAGATGCTGCGATTGCAACACTGCTCAACGATGGAATTCTTAGAGCTGATGGCAACGAATACGATTGGTTTAGAGAACTTTCTCGCGTAGGTCGAATCCACGATATATCTATTTCTGCTTCGGGTGGTACAGAACGTAGAAGTTATTTCCTTTCTCTCGGTTATATGAGAAGTGAGTTTTATCTACACGGATCAGGGTTTGAGCGTTTTACAGCACGGAGCAATATAGATTATAGAGCAAACAATTGGTTTACCATTGGTCTTAATTTAAGTGGGTCTTATACGGATCAAGATCAAACCGGAACCACAGCATCGGCGGCAAATCCTCTTTTTAACGGAAGGCTAATGCGTCCCAACGAGCCGTTTAGAAATCCTGACGGGACTTGGAATTTTAACACATCACAAGGCGTAGGACACAATTTGGTTGCACGTTTTCAAGACCCTGATGCTTCCGAAGCAAACACAAGAGGTCTAAACGCAATGGTTACGCCGTTTGTTCGCCTAAATCTTTACAGAAATGTATTTTTCCAAACGAGAGTAAGTGTTGAAATTAATCAACTCAACGAACGTGAAGTTTTTTCTGCAACCGTTGACGGAGACGGAATCCCTATGGAAGGACGAACACGATTAAGCAATCTTAATTCAAACAGACAAACCATTGTTAATACCGCAAATTGGCTACCTTCTATTAATGGCATGCACAATTTTAACCTCTTGGTAGGACAAGAAGCACAAAGACATACAACCCAAGTTTTGCAGGCAGTTCAAGAGGGTTTTTTACATTTTCGCCTCAGAGAAATTGCGAATAATGCCGGTTCTCGTGCAGGATCAACAACGAATCATTCAACGTTAGTATCTTATTTCGGAAATTTGCAGTACGAATTGCATAACAGATATTTTCTTTCAGCAAGTATTCGTCGCGATGGAAGTTCTCGCTTTGGAGACGAACACTTGTGGGGGACATTTTATTCGGTTGGTGCAAGATGGCGATTGAGCGAGGAGTCATTTATGCAACCAACAAGAGGTTTTATCAACAACCTTGCTCTGCGTGTTTCTTATGGAACAGCAGGTAATATGCCACGAGCATTACACGGTTGGGCATATACATATTCTCCTGTTGCTTATAGCGTAGTTGGTGGAACAGCGCCTACTCTGCTGGGAAATCCCGGTTTGAGATGGGAATCGAAAAACAAATTCAATGTGGGTATGGAAGCAATGGTATTCGATAGGATTTCTTTAGAAGTGGACTATTACCACGAAATAATCAACAATATGCTTCATTCACGCCAAGTATCACGTGCAACAGGATTTACAAGTTATTTATCTAACATGGCATCTATGCAAAACACCGGAGTTGAAATTCAAGTGAATGCTATGTTGGTAAATAATAGAGATTTTAGGTGGACTGTTGGAGCAAATGTTTCCGCAAACCGCAACAAAGTTCTTTATATTGGCACAACTCCGGCCGGCTTGCCGGATACACTTCGAGGAACCACGCAATGGTCTGCCGCAGGTATGGCTTGGAATTCGTTTTTCCTTAGAGAATGGGCTGTTTGTCCGCAAACAGGTTTAAGTGGATGGAGACAGGCTGATGGAGAGTTTATGTTTGGATCATCTGCACATCATGGAAGTGCTCCTCAAGTGTTTGTAGGTACGCCATACGCTCAATTCTGGGGAGGATTCAACACGCGTTTGTTCTTTAGAGGTTTTGACTTTGCTGCAAATTTTATTTATAGTCTCGGTGGGTATCATTATTCAAGTGAAGCCCAGTTTTTTGAAGCCGATGGATGGAGAAGTCAGTTTTCCAATGTTAATTACTGGTACTTTGACAACCGTTGGACAACACCCGGTCAAAATGCCGGAGCACCACGTTTTATTCGCGGACACGGCTACAGTTCAGAAGCGCTTTCAACACGCTTCCTTATGAGATCCGATTTCTTGCGTTTGAGAAATGTCACCTTCGGTTATACCATACCAAGGGATGTTACATCGAGAATAGGCGTTACCAATGCTCGCATTTATGCATCTTTGGACAATCTATTCACATGGACGCATAGAGACCACAGAGGTTGGGAACCTAATCCGGGTTTAGGAGAGGCACATACTGTAGGGCAATATGGGCAACCACGTAATTTTATCGTCGGCATTAATTTCACATTTTAATACACAGCGTCATTCCCGTGAAAGCGGGAATCCCCTAGCATTAAGGGGATTCCGCCCTTCGGCGGAATGACGATAAAAGACAAAACACAATGAAAACAACAAAAAAAACAATCATACTATTCGCTTTAGTAGCGATATTTACCACATCTTGTAGCGAAGACTTTTTACGACCACCAATGCCTGATATACTGGAAGAAGAACAATCGTTGCGAACAGCACAGGATATTCAAAATGCCGTTGTCGGTATTTACGCCTCACTTTCAAATCTTAACTTTCTCGGACGCAACGGGCTTTCTATTGCAGATGTTATGGGCGATTTGGCTGGTTTTTACGGCGGAAACAACAACGGTTTTATAAATAATTTTGAACGGTATACATTTCAGTTAGGTATGGGAGACCTTGCAGGACTGTGGTCGGTGCCGTACACAACGATAGATCGTGCAGCACGTGCTATCAGAGCCGGAAGACGTATTTTGGACGAAGGCGGACTAACAGCAAGAGAGCAAGGTATCATTAACCTTTCGCTTGGTCAAGCCTACGGTTTGAAAGCATTTACCCACTTCTTTTTAGTCAATTATTTTGCACTGCCTTATACCTATCAACCGAACTCACCGGGTATTATTCTGGTGGATGAAGAACCACTTACGGTATTGAGTGAAATTCACCGTGCTACTGTTGCAGAAACATACGCACTAATCTTGAGAGATATCGCTACTGCAAAAAAACATTTTGAAGCAAGTACAGGTGCAGTTTTTCCTGCTAACCAAAAATTCTTTATGAATCACGCTGCGATATATGCTTTAGAAGCACGTGTACATCTTTTTATGGAAAATTGGAGTGGTGCTTTAGCAGCAGCACAAACAGCATTAAACATATCAGGTGCAACGGTGGTAAGTAATGAAAACTATATCACTATGTGGTATATCAACACGACAAACACGGTTGAAGATATCTTTACGCTTAACTTCACTTCAGGAACTATTGGCAATGTCAACGCCACGATGGGAATGCTTTGGGGAAATTTTGGAGCCGCCATGTACGTAAATGCAATAGAACGTCTGTTCGAGCCGACAGATATTCGCCTTGGTTTGTTCGAGGACAAAGCAACTCCTGTACCAAACATAGCCAAAAGAATGCGAAAATATCCGAATGCCAATTCAGTTAACAATACGCCGATATTTCGTGCGTCAGAGATGTATTTGATTATTGCCGAAGCACAAGCACAAATGGGTACAGATATTGCTGCTGCTCAAAATGCTCTGTTCAATGTTGCTCAACGCGATACCGCAATTACTGAAGCATCACAACTTCCGGATAATCCAACGGACTTGTTGGCTTTTATCGCTGACGAACGTGGGCGCGAACTTACCGGAGAAGGGCATCGTTGGTTAGACCTACGCCGTAGAGGCGATTTAATGACTCGTCCGGTTGGGTTGGGAACATTCACAGATCTTCCGGTGTGGAGAACGGTAATACCAATTCCACAAGCGGAAATCAATGCTTCTGGTATTGAACAAAATCCCTCTTGGGCTTGGATAGATGCGTATCGGAATTAACATTTGAAAATTAGGACGGTTGCCGTTGCACGGCAACCGATGATCAGAGAAAATACAATAATCTAATCTGAACCAACACTTATATCCATAGATTAAAGCGTTTTATTCTGACTGCAAAGATACGAAAAAATGAAACTGCACTATTTTGCCACTATTTTTTGGTAACCATTGTTGCCATTGGTTTTCAACTACTTTCCGCCGCTGTGTAGCCTTGTCACTTGCACCTAACGACGGGAGGCGGCTTGGCGCAGTGGCGGCTTCCACTACCATTGCTGCGGCGCACAAAATTTCAAATCACCACTGCCATTGTTGCGGGCTTCCTGCAGCCATTGCGCCAAACCGCATGTTGTGTTGCAGGCATTATGACAAAATATATGATTCGCCATATTCTATTTTGCCTTCCTCCGTTGAAGAAATTTTGCCACCGACAAGAATAACATTACCTTTGATTATTCCTGCTTTTTGCTTTGCAAGACAACTTTGAACTAGTGATTCTGGTTCTTGAATAATATACACGTTCCCTGCTACAGAAAGCAAAGAGTCTGGTAATTTTGTGAACCCGGATAAAGCAAGATGTATATCCCCACCTATTGTTTCTAATTTTGGAAAGTTATCTTCGCTTACACTTTCCTGTCCTATCAGATATAATGTTCCTCCGATAGTTTTCAAATTTGGAACGTTTAATGACCCTAACATAAAAATTACTTTTAATTTATTATTTTTCCTGCTCTAATGGCTTCGCAGGTATTGGCTTGTTCATTGTCGCAAGTTTTAAAGTTTTTTCGGCTTTCTCCACCGCACTCTCGCTCGCTTGCACCCAACGTGCAAGGGCTTGGCGCAGGCGGGGCTTACACTGCCGCTCGGACGGGCGTATAACTTGCTAATTCGCACAAACTTTCAGGCGAGCCCTGCCCCGCTTGCGCCAAACCCAAGTTAGCCGTTTGTGCATTTTGTTTTATTCATATCTTGGTCCAATAAATCTGTCGCCATTGAAATGTATCATATGGTCGGGATTATCTGCAATCCACACTTCGGTTTCCCATGCAATATCTGTTATATGCTTCTTAAATTCTGCTTTGTCGGGGAAGGCAGTTACATAAATTCTGCCAGCTTTGGATTCTTTAAAAAAATCTTCCAACTCAAGCATTCGTTTTGGAGAAACAGGACCATGGGAAGTAACAACTTCAATCAAAAACAGCCATTCTCTTTCTTCATCGTAAATAACTACATCAGGTAATTTACTATGTTCCGTAATGACTATGCCGACTCTTTCAAGCCCTTTTTTGTCGATATGTAAATCCTTATTGGCTGTATCGCCCAAATACAACACTTTTGCTCCGCCTGCAAAACGCGGTGCAAATTGTTCTATTACGGCGGCTTGTACCTCATTGTGTTTTCCTGCTGACAACTTTACTTCTTTCCCCTCAAGGGTAACAGGGATCAAACCCATTGACCGCTCCTTTTCGTAGGCTTGTGTTAATGTTCCGATTTTTGATATGAATGTTTTGACCGCCGAGTTCCATTTTCGTGTATTGTAGGTTTTGATAACGGAAAGTGCCTCATTTGAAATAGCATAATGTGCTTTTGGACTATTTACAGGCAAATCCGGCTCATCGGGGTTATAATCTGCAATTCGCCCCTGTACAAATTGGTGCAATACTTGCCGCCTGAAAGTTTCCCTTGTATTAGGAGCATAAGGTTTCCCATAATTTTCAGCGACAAACGACATAATTCCTTTTGTTACACCTAAACTTTGACGATTTGCTTTTGCCCAACTGTCAATGTCTTTGATATTGCATAACGCAAGCAACGTCAATGCCGACATTTCGTTTTGTTGGGCGATTGGCAAGCCTAATGCTTTCAAGATTTCTTGCGCTTCTTCAATTTTGCTCATTATTCTAACGTTTATTTAATTCAAAAAAATCATCAATAACTTTGCTCACATTTTTCATCGAAAAGTTATTGAGTAAAATTAACTTTTCGCCTATTTCCTTTATGGTTTCCAAAGGTGGCAAAGGCATTGCTCGAAGTTCTGTTGCACTTACATTCACATTGCCGTTGAAAGTTCGGAAATAAGTATCAAAAAGATTACTGTTTAAAAGTGCTGCAATTCCCATTACTTCAGTTCTGCTTAAATGACCTTTGGGGCGATAAATGTAATTCAATTTGTTTTCAACACCCACATACCGAGGCGTTCCGGGTAGCGAAAAATAAGGCGCGGCAACCAATCTGCTCTTGTCATCTTTTGCGCTGAATCGTCTTAAAAAAATATAATTTCTATTCGGAATAAGATACGATTTGGTTTGTTCGCAAATTTGAATATATTGACCTTTATTGGATTTATGTGCCGGATAATTAACCTCCATTTTAGTTACATTATGAAGCCAATAGAGAGATACCGCTCCTTCTTCGGGCACTTCTTTAATGCAATTCTCCATTCTGAAAGCAACAACAGGTCCCGTTGATATTTGTATGTTGTACTGATTTAAACTTCCATTCCAACTTTTAAACAAGTCAATAACTGCTTCTTCTTTTGTATTAGTAGGCAGATGTATGATTTTTTCTTTTGATTTTAAATCAATTAAATCTTTCTGCAAATATGTTTTGCGTTTGGATTGTTCAATATCTTGCAATCCGCTACATGTGGAAACAACTATTTTAAGTTCTTTTTCTTTACTGTTTTTAGGTTTGGCTTTAAGTATCAATGTTTCCTGTAAAACATTATCTCTTGAAAAAGCATCTTTTCTTGATTCAAATAAATGAATAAAATCTATTTGAACATAGTTGAAAAAGTAGTTGCGAAATGAGTTAAAATATCGCCCCGATGTAAAACTGCGAGGAACGATAAAAATCATTTCGCCGTCGTTTTTCAACACACGAGCAGCAATAGCAAGAAATATCGAATAGATATTGGGCTGTCCATCAATAATGATTTGCGTTGCTTTTACTCTGTTATCGTCTTTTGACAACTTAAAATAAGGCGGATTGGAAATAATGAAATCAAAATCTTGTTTTTCATCCGAAAAATTAAGGCTTGGCGGATTAAGGCAATTGTAATGCTCCATGATAAAATCATGAATACAGATAGTATATTGAAATGATATTCCTTTATTGGAAAGCCAATTTTTCAGGTATGACAGTGATTTTTCGGACAAAGAAATCAAGTTGGAATCTGTCTCGTAAGCCACTAAATTGATGACTTCGATATTTGGATTTTTTTCAACAAGATTTTCGACTAATCCACAAGTCAATACCGCTGTTCCACAACCGGGGTCTAAAATATCTATTTGCGTTTTATTTGCGGAAACCAAACTGCCCATAAAATGGGCGATTGCTTGAGGAGTAAAAAATTGTCCGTTGTCTTTTTTGAAAGTTTGTGATACTGTTTGGGTATAAGCTGTTCCTAACCTGTCAGCGTAAATGCTTGGCTGTTCATTACTCGTGGGGCTTATATGTTTTGTATCATTAATTTTCACCCTAATTGGCTTCTAAGTTTAATGTTTGTAGGTTATAATGTTATTCCAAAAATAAATTCAAATTTACGTTTCCATTCGGCAGGTATATCTGCTATAGTTGCCCATTGGCTGGTATGAAGAAAAACCTGAAATGGTTTGTCGCTTGCAGGGGCAATATATCCTAAACTATCCTCCACATTTTCGTGATTTAATATTAGCCGCGCAGCGTCATTTACAGCGTCTGCAATTGGTTGATTGAATACAGCTGCTCCTACAATACCTTGGTCTCTATCGTGCATAACATATGGGAAGATATGCAAATCGTGTAAATATTTAACCAAAGAAATAATTGAAGCTTTTCCTCTTGCTCTAACTATTTGTGTTCTTGCTAATATTTCTTTACGTAGATTTTCAGGAATAATCTTGAGTGTGTTTTTAATTGCTAAAAGTTCTGTGTCTCCCTCGACAATAATAACTCTTTCTGCAAAAAACACTCTTGAAACCTCATCGTCAAATAGTTGAAGCATTTTAACTCTCCGTTTATCATCTTCTGGTAGTTGAGCAAAGACGGACGTTAAACCATAATTTGCGCATGAAATAGCATCATCCGCGGTGTAAATCATTTTAGTTAAACTCAAAGGCTCTTGTGTTAAATCTATCATCCACGGCGAATGTGTAGTGCAAACAATTTGGTCGGTACTGCCCAAAGCATAAATTGTATCTCTCAATAAATTAGCTGCTGCCGGATGCAAGTAAATTTCCGGTTCTTCAAAGGCTACAAGAATTGGTCTCGTTTCCAAATTTTTTTCCTTTCTCAAGTTTGAATGGTAACGAAGCATAGCAAATGCTGTCGTTCGTATCAAGCCTGTTCCTTGTTTTTCAATTTTGGTGCTAACGTTTGAAAATAATGAAACCTCGTATTTTGGCTTAAGAATATCATTTAAGTTTTGAAGGTTTGGTTTTATCTCAATTCCGCAAGCTGGAAAAACAGAGGCAATAATATTATTTACATCAATAGTTAGGCTCTTTATTAATGACCCTTCTGTTTCAGGGCTCATTTGCGTTTCAAGTTCAGTTAATTTTGCTTGAATTTCAGATGCAAGATTAGTTTGATTGAGTAAGTCTTCAAACAATAAAGAAAGACATTCGCTTAAAACAGAACTTCCTTTGTCTTTGTAATCTAAGTCGCTAATATTTACCAAAGAAGGGATTCTAATTACTCTTGGCAATTTAGAATTCACATTTGAAGGAAAACCTCCTGGATTTTCTTCAAAAACAGGTTCTTGATCGGTGTGATACTCAAATACTTCAGTGAAGTCTTTTTCCCAACCTTTTGGAAGTTTATCGCCTATACTTAAATTTGCGAATCTATCGGAAATCACGTTCTGCTCAATTCCATTATCAAGCAAATCTTTTACTGTTTTCGCTGCACTAAATTCTGCCTTTATATTGTATGGAAAAGTAATGCTTTCAATTTTGGGTTTGGTAACAGATGTAATTTTATAAGTCTTCTTGTAAGTAAATTTACCGTCTATTACTCTGCCCTTAAAACCTCTGCTTTGTGCAGTTTCAGCCGAAATATTAGAAAAAGCACCTTCTAATTCTATTGTTTCTGCTCTTGTTCCATCAGTAGATTGTCGGAAGTCGGCTTCGGATATTTTTTCTGTCTTTAGCGAAAGTAATGCATCAATTGCATCAATAACAGAAGTTTTACCGCAATTGTTAGAGCCAATTACAAATGATGATGAAGCAAATGTCAACTCTGCCTCTTCTATTCTTCTAAAATTTTTAATTTTTAGTCTTTCAAGTTTCATATTATTTTTCTTTTGATGAAATAAGTAACTTTCTTATATCAATGTTTAACGTTTTGGCTATTTCTAAAAGTGTTTCCAGTGATGGCTGTGATTCGTTTGTACACCAACGTGATACTGTTGCTTCATTTTTTCCTAATGATTCCGCAAGCCATTTTCCTGTACGTTTTTGCTCTACAAGCACAACTTTTAGTCTATTAATTTGCTCCATTCGTTTGAATATTGATATAATTTGCAAAGATATTGATTTTTTCTTATGTGTAGATAATGTTTTCTCGTAAAGTTTTCAACAATGTTACGTTCATTGTTCGTACTGCGCTCCCCGCATGACGGCTAACGAGCAAGGGCTTGGCGCAGGCGGGGCTTCCACTGCCGCTCGGACGGGCGCAAAACTTGCAAGTTTGCACAAACTTTCGGGCGAGTTACTGCCCCGCTTGCGCCAAACCCAAGTTACAGGCAGGTCTTTTTGGTTTTTGACATTTATAAACAGATGTATAGGATTAATTTTTATGCCAATATTAAACACTTTTCAAGATGTTATCTAACTTTTTAATCTCAAAAACATTAACGCCAAGTTTGTTAAATATTAACTCCTCTGCCCTTAGTCTGTCTTTTTCACTATAATAACTCGCCATCCATTGTGTATTTGAAGGTACGTTTTCCTTAATTTTTAAGAAATAAGGCTCATCGATTTCATTCATTGAATGCCCTAAAATGTATATTTTTTGAATTTTTTCAAGTGTACTGAAGAAAAGTTGATTTTTGCGTATGATAGAATTAACATCCTTATAAACACTCCTCAACGCATGATTGATTTCATCTTTCACCCCCAATGCTCTTGTATCTTCATTTTTGTAAATAAACGATGTTATATCAGGGTTTCCAAATTCAATTTCTCTATCGGTATTTCCATGTATGTGCAAAATGTTTTCTGTAGCAATTTTGTATGTATTTTCAAGTAAATTTGTATAATTGAAACTCAAATACAACGCATTTTGTGGAATATAATATAGTGGTTTTTTGGCTAACTCTATGGATTTGACCCATTCACAAAAATGGCTTTTAAGTCTATATAGCCAAAAAAAATCTTCTTCTAAATAGTGTTGGAATCCTTGTTGGTTGAATATATCTCGCATTAAATCTGCCACTGTTTCGCATCTTCTGTTGCCATCATCATATTCAACAAAATCGTCAGTCAGATTAATTATTGTGCTTGAATATTCTGTTAAATATGATGAATGCTCATAAAACTTCTCTTTATAATCAATGTTTTTTAATAATCTTGTATTTTCTTCTAAATTTGCCCAAAGCATTTCTCCATAGCAATTTAGACTACCTTCCATTCTTGCAACATATTCCTTATGAGCGAACCTATTGAGCCAATCTCTAAAATCGTGATAGCGAGTTTTCATCTCATGTGCCAAATCAAAGCCATTACCAATAACTAACAGTTCATTTGCCATTTTTTCAACCCTTGTTTTTTTAATCAATATGAAATGTATCAAACTGTCCGATAAACCCACTTGCCTTTATTTTTCCTTTAAAAATCTCGTGTTCTTTAATATCAAAGTCATTGAGATACCACATTACATTAGAAGTGTCTCCAATACTATTACATATTTTTGACACATAAGGCATATCGACATCACCAAACGAAAAACCGTATGAATAAATATTATTAACACCTTCCAATTTGTCAAAAAACAATTTATTATTTGCTATGCACTGATTAACAGGTTTTTTAGTTATATTATAAGCAGTGCTAACTACATTTTCAACATTTGAATCGAAAGTTTCTCGACCATGACCAAATATCAAATCATCTGAATTTAAACTATTTAAATTTTTTGCACCTCGCGACACTCCGTGAATATAGCAAATATTGTTTTCTGGAATACCATAAATAAGTTCAAGCGTTTGTGTATAATTAAATGAAAAAAAGCAGGTTTTGGTACGATTGAAGATTTGTGATAATTGCGTTTTTGGCACAAGATGTCTGTCAGAAGTTGATTGAGAGTGTATGCGACTTAAATTTTCTTTTAGTATAGCATCTTTTATAGTGAATGACAATTCAAGTCCATTTTGTTTTTTTGTAATACGTGGTCGCAAGGCAGAAAGCATTTCATCGCTAACTATTTGATGTTCAAAAGCGATTTGAGTGAAGAGTATCCAGGAGTGAAACAATTCAGAAACATTATAAAATAAAGACGTAAAAAAAATTTCAACACAGGTTTTATATTTATCATTAGATTCCAATTTCTTGAATAAATCAAAAACCATTTCAAAATTATAAACACCTATAGACTCTTCAAGATTCTTCCAACCTTCTCCTTCCTTAACATTATCTATCATTTTTATAAAAAGACGCAATGTTAACCAAAAAGGAGCCTTATCTGCACCAACACCACTTTGGAAAGTTTTCATTGCGATATTGCCAAATTCGCTTTCCATTGTTTGCCAAAAAACAAAACTGTTATTATTCAGATTTGTGTTGTGAGTAATTATACCTGTTTCAGGTTCAAGCGTCGCAATGAATTGTCTGATGGCTTTAGATTCATTGTTCTCTCTTGTGTAGTATTGACCTGAACCATGTTTTATCCATTGTACAATTCTGTCTGCATCGTCATGAAATTTCATTATTTCATCAAGTTGATCTAACGCAGTCATTCCAGTTGAACTATCCTTCAACTGAATTAAATTGGCGATTTCGGATAATGCGTTCATCATTGCCGGAATAACAATACTCTCAAAATGATATTTGATTTTATCATCTTTCAATAGATTGCAATCTTCAGAAATTGATACCTCTCCCATTTTTGCACATTCTTCCTTTTCAATTTGAACCAAAAAATTGCGAAAATCACGATAGCTGGTTTTCAGTCCATGTGCAAGATCAAAACCGTTGCCTATGATAAATAGATTAGCCATTAAAGATTAAGGTGTTTAGAAATATTTGCTCCCCAAGTTCCCCAAATTGTAGCCAAATCTCCAACAGTGTTTAATGTTGCACTTATTCCATTGAAAATGTCTTTTAGAATACTTTTCCCCTTTCTTTTTTCTTTTGGCAAATTTGCTTGTTCAGAAATTTCGATTAATCGCACAAATACTTCTTCCTTAATTTGCTCATTTAATTCTTCCGATAGCAAGACAGCATTTTTTATTTTTTCTATACTTTCTGCAATATCATTTGCTCCACTTTGTTGTAATTGACTAATGGAATTTTCGATTTTATTCACATTACCTGTATTTAGAACCCCTATAGTTCCCGAATTTGTGATGTTATTTGTTATCATATTGTAATTGTTGCTGATTTTAATTGTTATTATTTTTTTTCCTTCTTCATCAATATATGGTAATACTTTTGATATTCTGCTAATTTTATCCTCTGTCAAAAGACCTGCCATTTTCCGAAAAGCCATTTTTAACATCGCACTATCTTTTGAAATGATACTATCTATGATAGATATGTTTTTCTCTGCCATATCGTTTTTATCAATAGAATTAATAGAAGTCGTTAAAAAATCTTTTGTTTTTCGTTTTAATTGTAACTCAAAATCCTCTATTGTTATATCTTCATCTGTGTAATAAAATAATTCAATATAATATCTTGTTCTATTTACAATATCAACGCCTAAATTCCAACCATTTGCATTGAAATAATTAACAAATGAATTTGCTAATTCTACAACAAGACCGTAATTGTTTTTGTCGGTGTTGATTTTAAAGATAGGGGATTGAACTCGATACTTTATACACCCTTTGCCGATTTTTACTTTATCGGATTTTTGCAATTTTAAGAGGTTATCTTTTTCTTTTATCGGTGAAATATCAACATTTTCAAAAATAATAACTCCGTCAAGGTCTTCCTCTTGTACGTCAATGTGCATTGTGTTATTGAACATTTTACTTGAAGTATCAGCATATTTAAAAGATACAACTCCTTTAAATTTATTTACTTCAATACGAGTTTCGTTGTTAAAAATTGCGTTGTTAAAGATGACTTCGCCGTGAAATTCGCAACTTGCTATATATAGCATTTCATCAAAGACGCAATATTCAAAATTTACCTTATCTTCAAAACAGAGATTCGTTAAGAAAATTGTTGATTGTGTATCAAATACTGCATTATCGAAAAAAACTTCTCCTTGAAATTTAGTAGCGAAAATTTCAAAATTCTCATATAGTTTCATATTGCTAAATTCAGCAAAAGTAACGATTGCATTTTCACATCCTTCTTTTGCTTCTACAATGATTCCACCATACAAATAACACCCTACTAAATTTATATTACTTATGCAAAAAGTGGATAAGTAAAATGATTTTTTAAACTCGCTACCGTTGAAATACCAAGAAGTTTTTGGTGTGTCAATATCATCAATAATCAATTTATCATAAAAAAGACCCTCTGCCATTTTTAAGCAAATATGATTATCAAAACGTAGTTGTCTTATGGAAATTGTAGGTTCATCTGTTTCTAGTGTTTTGCCAATCCATTTAACACCCTGAATGTCAAAATTTAAAATCCCACTTTGACTTTTAAATTCTCCTTTGTCAAAACGATTAATTATATCGAATAACTTATCTAAATACTCTGAAAAATTGTTTTGTTGTTTCCATTCGATACTATCACTGTGAAATATACAAAAACCAGAATCATCTAAAGGCAAAACTACTTTTTCTTCCAAGAAAGAAAAGTAATTTTGAATCTGACACGGCGTAGTATCTATCACCACACCATTTTCTTCTTCGTGATATATATATTTGCACATACTTTAATCTATATTTTGAATGTTATTTTCTCTTTTATAATTCGGTATTTCACGTAACTCTCAACCTTATTTTCGTCGTGTTCGCCACCCGTAGGGTGGTGGGTGGGCAAAGCCGAAAAATGGCGAAGCCCATTTTTGGGCGAGGAGTTGGCGATGCGGTGTGAGCGCAGCGAACACGGCAAAAGCCAATTATCTAAAAAATATCTTTGCACCATTCTTCCTCTTGTTTCTTATTTCTGTCATTCATTTATCACGCTATCGTTGTCTGCAACGCTCTGTCTTTTCGCTTCCCAATCGCACTGCGCTTCCCGACTTGTCTGTAACGTCCCAGCGGCTTGGCGAGGTAGCGGCTTCACAAAGGTTCGTGCGGGGTAGTAACTTCCAAATTCGCACTGCCGTTTTTGCGGGGCTAATGCCGCTATCTTGCCAAACCGCCTGTTAGAGGCAGTGCTTGCTGTGTATCTCATTTATATTCAATTACTTGCTTTTCAAAACTTCAATTTTTTTATCTGTCTTAGTGTTCCGTTATTTTCACTTTCAGAATCAATTTGAACTTCATTATTTACATTATCATTCTTGAATTTTGAGTCGGATAAAGTTTTTACAGTAGTTACAGCCGCTAATAAAAAAGTTAATACACCTAAAATTATCATCCATATTGTCAAATGTTTCATTTTTTTGTTTAAATTCAACGAATAATTTGATATTTTTTGAGATGTGTACAAAGAGTGTATTTGATAGGATTCTTTTGTTATAGCCATTAAATTTTCTATTCTCAATACATCAATAGCCCTAATGAATACTTCATTGAAAAAAGAATGATTTATATCTCTCTGTATCAAATATTTGTCGCTAAAAATATCCGACAACCGTGCTATGTCTCCTAAAAAAGATTCTATTTCGTCATTTTTTCTCTTATTCTTATCTTGTGCTAGTTTTACAAGTTTATTGCTAAAATCATTCCTGTTTTTATTAATCCAAATATTTAAATACTTTAAACAGGTTTCTTGTTGCAACAAAATTTCAAACACTAATTTAGCGTCAGAGAAAAAAGCAATATTGTATTTGTTCGTTTTTGCTTCAGGGTGATGTCTAATAAATCGTTCTTTATTAACTATCCATAATTCATCATCTCTATTACCAAAATTTGTTGAAAAAAAATTGTCCAATTTTTCAATATCATAAGAGTTATAATTGTAGGACATTCTGGTAAATCCTGCTAATTGTTTTATTAAATCATAATCTCCCGACTTGAGTATATCCTTTATTTTGAATGTGGTCTTCTTGTTTCCATTATATACAGAATAATCAAAATCAATTATTTCATATTGGTGTAAAAACATATCAAACTCACTTTCAGGTATTTTTTCAAAACTTAGTTCTTTAACGTGTGCATTCCAGCAATCTATAAAACTGTTCATGTAATCATACAATTTCTCTTTTACAGTTTTTTTGTAATCAGAATAATTGTTAATCAAATCTTGTACATTACTTTTACTATTATCTAAGTTACAACTAATATTGATTGTTATTGACATTTTAGGGCTTATTCTAATTCCTTGAAAATTAAAAACCAAATCCTTTACTTTATATTGTGTAGGATTTATTGATGCAAAAAATAATGGCATTAAATTATACGCAAAATAATTGGAAAAAGTGTGTCTGCTGACTCTATCTGTTTTTGAGTATTCAGATTCATCATAAATGGGTTTTGTGAAGCCATAAGATTCTGGGTTTAACATTTTTGTTTTTACTTTACCTAAAAAATCCTCAACACCTCGAAAAGAATTTATGTTACATGACTTTGATGCTATATTTCCACAATCAATACCAAATAAATCTGTTAAACGAAAACCTGTAATTTGTAAATTAGCCATTGATTTTATTTAATAATTGTTGATACTCTTCTTCTTTTCTCATTCTCGCAAACTTTGCAGGATTACCTGAATATAATCCGAATTTTTCAGTAGATTTTGTTACCACAGAATTAGAAGATACTAAGGTAAAATCATCGATTGTTATGTCTCCAATAATAACGGCTTCTCTTCCTATAACAACGCCATTTCCTATTTTAGGTGCTTTTTCTATATAACCACCGAATCCAATATTATATTTATGTACAGTATGCCCATAAACAGAGGAATATTCCCCAATAATTGTTCGGTCGCAAATTGTTCCTGCTAACCGACAGCCATTTCCAACACGCACTTCTCGTTTAAATTCTGTATTAACAAAAACATACACATCATTTCCAAAAGCACAATTCTCTCGAATAACAACGCCGTGACCACAATCAAAATTATCTCCAATGATAGAACCAGTATATATTATGCAGTTACTCCGTATTATAGAGTTTTTGCCTATGGCAACTTTGTGCTTTGATACGGAATCGTAATGTTCATATAGATTTGCATTTATGTTTTTATCAATATTTTGAAGTTCTTCCCAACTTGGATGTCCTATTACTACATTATTTTCGATGATACAATTATCTCCGATAACTGTGTTGCCATATATGTAAGAATTGTTTCCTATTAATACATTTGTTCCAATCTTACATTTAGGTGAAATATATGTGTTGTTATGATTCATCTGTATAGTAAATTTATTCGTGGAATGAAATAATTTTCTCAAAATCAAGTCCTTTTTTATTGTCTAAACAGTTATTTAGTCTATCAACAAAATTGCTGTAGTTTATCATTTTTATTGCTTCTTCTCTCGTAAAAAAGCCAACCTCTAATGATTCTTTACTAGTACGTGCCTCGCCACTAACCACAAATGCTCTCATGATAAAACTAATTACATTTTTTGTCAAGTTTTGATAAATACAATTTATTTCTAATGGTTTTATTGTATAACCAGTTTCTTCTAAAACCTCTCTAATTGCAGAATTCCAAATACTTTCAGATGGTTCTACAATTCCTCCGGGAAATTCCCAACCTCTTATTGGTCCTTTTATTAATAGTATCTCATTTGATTCATTGGTTGCAATAACGCCAACAGAAATAGAATAATTATTCATTTGCGTGTAATGTTTTTTTATTGATTTTTAAGCCATAATAAACTTTTCTCTATTGCAGTTTCAAATAACGCCTCTTGTAATTTAAAACCATGATTTCCTCCATGAATAATCTCTATGTATTTTGGTTGATTTGCTAATTCATACGCTTTATGAGATAAATCTACATTCGCTATCGGGTCGTCATCTCCATGCACAAATAAAATAGGACAAATAATGTTTTTATACGAATCAAAAACATCAACTTCTTTTAAACTGTTCAAAAAATCCAAACTGACTTTTTGCGCCCTATCTGTATATACATAACCCTTAGAAAAAATCTCTTCTCCGAATCTTTTCTTGTATCTGTTATATAAATCCGCGGACAAACACCACAATAGAAGAGAGTTCACGTCATTTCGCTTTGAAACCACAAGCGAAGCAACGCCCGAACCAAAACTCATTCCCCAAACAGTAATTTTCAAATTGGTTGCCAATTTTTCTTTCACATAAGATATTACAGCATTCAAATCTTCCATTTCTGTATTTATTGTCATTTCAGAAAAATCCAAATCACTATAACCAGAACCTCTGTAATCAAATAAAACACACATTATATTTCTCTGTACAAGTCTCTCCGCAATATCCAAAAACATTCGGCGACTTTCATATCCAGAAACACTAAAACCGTGCGAAAAAATCACACATCTTTCTATTTGGGCACTTTGTGGTTTCCAAATCATCGCATGAATGCTTGTATTGTTGGAAACAGAAATTCTTTCATGAAACTTCATATTACTCATTTTTATAATTTTTTAATATTACAGAATATCCAATACTTTGTTTGACAAAGTGCAAAGATACATTTTTCCTACAATCATTCAACTGAAAAATTCCGCCCGCTTGTCGGGCGGTGGGTGGGCAAAGCCGCAAAATGGCGAAGCCCATTTTGGGGCGAGGGTTGGCGATGCGGTGTGAGCGTAGCGAACACGGCAAAAGCCAACTATCTTTAAAATTTCTTTGTTCCATTCTTGCCATTTTTAAATCATCTATTCTTATAAATTTTAACTACTTGTCTTTATCTCTCTGTCTTTTTTCGCTTCCTAATGGCACTGCGCTTGCCTGCATTGCCTCTAACGACCGGCGGCTTGGCGAAGTGGCGACGTTTCTATTGTGGCTACGCTGTCCAGCGTGATGTCTTTTACTTCCTTGAAGTTTCAGCGGAGACGAGTAGCCATTGCGCCAAACCGCAAGTTGGGTGCAGTGCACTTTGTGAGTTTTATTTTCTTGTTTTAATCATTAGTTGGATATGTGAAAATTCGGAATAAATCTTTGCAAATTTTGTACAAACAATGTGCAGAACCTATCAAAATAGGTAAAACCAAAGATTGTTTTCCTAAATGAATGACATTCCAAAAATCCACTTTCAAACAATTTGGGAAAACGAAAATTAAGATGACTGAAACTGCCTCGAAAACAATTGAATGTTTATAATAGTCTTTTATTCTATGTAACTCCGTTTTATATGGTTTTACTTGGTTTGCGTCCCAAAGTTTTTTTCTTAATGGTGAACTAAACAAAATTGATAATGAAGAAATTTTAAACCCAATCATTATTGAAAGATAAACAATTAAATCCGAATAACTGTCGAAATTACTGTCAAACACAAAAAAACCTGTAATTGTTGAGATAGTTATTATGAGCCAAAAATATGCTAAATCTCTACCTTTCATCCGCTTATCTCATTTAATAATTTACTACACACTTCGTCTGCATTGAATTTCCCGTTGTCGTCTTTCGTTGCAGTTATTTTGATTTTCTGTTGGAAACTCTCTGTATTATAAACAATCCCAAACCCACTTTCATCAATACCATTAATCACAAGAGAAGAGATTTTATTATTGCTTTTCTCTTGCGACAAATTTCTGATAAAATTTTCTATTTTGTGCTTATTATATTTGGCTGTTATTGTAAATTCATTTGGTGTATCTGTACCTGTTAAGTCTGCGAGTGCTTGTTTTTTATCACTATCACTGCTAAACAAATCGTTTATGTGAGAAAAACTTATCCTACTGCACTCTTTCAAAGTATTCAAAAACTCGTTAACATCTTTGAATAAAGTTTTTAGTTTGAAATCGGTATTTAATTTTTCTTTTAGCATTTTTTCAAATGCCGTTTTTTTATGCGAATTAGACAAGTATAACAAGTTTTTCTGAAAATGATAAATGAAAAATGCCTGATTATTCAACTCTGCCTCTGTTATTGTTCGGTTGTTTTCTCTTTTTTCTCCTGTCTTTATGTCCGTTAAATTTTCATCACGTGGGCTTGGGTTTCCAAAATTGAAAACAAAAAATGCGTAATCTTCTGTTTTTTCAATATTTATTTCAAAATGTGTCTGGTTATCATTGAATTTTACAGTATCATCAAATAGCGCAAAAGAATTTTTTGACGGAAAAACAAATCTGTCGCCTGAACTTGTCGATTCTTCAATCAATTGCATTATTGAAAATGTGATTTCTGCCATTATTCTATTTTATCAAATAGTCAGTATGTTTTTTGCCTTTTATTCGGTTACGCCTATAATTTTTAGAGAAGTGAGAGCAACATCTTTCATTATTGGCAACATTTCTTCAACAGTCCACTCTGTCGGTTTCGTATAAATCGATACCGCTTGCAACATAACGGATTGTCCGTCAATAGAGATAAATATATTTTCACAACTGTTTTGGTTGATAGGTAAACTATAATTTGCAGAAGTCAACCTGTCAATCCTGTTTAGTGAACCTATATCGTGTTTCAAAATAGTTTCTGTTCCGTCCGGTCGTTTTACTGTTATTGGTTCTGTAAGAAAGTTTGAACCTTGCAAAAACAATATGTAAGGAAAGTGTTTTTCATCAATCATAATGTTTCTTATTTCATTGATATTTTTATGAGAACGCTCAATAGCGTTCCCCGCTACCATTAATTCTTGGTCGCTGTTTTTGCCGACCAAAATTCCCTTACTGATATTTTCAATGTCTTTTCCTTGATGTTTGGCTTCACATACTAAAACAATACGCCATTTGCCATTCTTGTCTTTAACTTCAATAATTCCACCATCGGGTTTTATTGATGCTTTTGCAACAAATATTGTTATCCCTAATCTTGAATCAACCGAATTGAGTTTTGTATTAATTTCTTTTTTGTCAATGCTGTTTCTAAAACGAAATTCCAAGTTGGGAAAATCTTTTTTCAAAGTTTCAAAAATTACTTTTGAAAAATCATTTACTGACACATCGTGTGCTTGAGCACTATTACCAAATATTTCCTTTGGTCCTTGACCCCTTATTTTTTCTACTCTTAATCGCTCTGTTTGATTTTTCTTCATTTCTTTATAGCCTTTTTGTTCTTAATCAAAATTCTAAAATATGGACATTTACCATCTATAGATAAATCCTTTTCGTCATTTCCTTTTCTAAATTTAATCAATTCAAATTGTGCAGGGTTGAATTTATGCAAAAAGGTAATTGGAACACCCATAACACCATTGTAGTCCATTGGTATATCTTTGGTCTTGTTTACGTTAATAGCATCGTAATTGTCAAATTTAGGGTATTGACTCTCGTTCCCATAATACGTTTTTGTAAGAACAATATCTTCGTGTCGTTTATATGTATCTAAATTTGTTAACCATAAACAATTGTTTGTTGAAATTATTCTATTTCCAAAACTATCAATATGAGTTTCTGTTCCATACAGATTGTATTGGTCGGGAACTATAAAACCTGAAATACCTCTACCCATATTTATGCCTAACCAAGCCTTGTTTTCTTTGATTAGTTTAAATATTTCCTTGTATGTTATCGCATTAATATTTCCTATTATTAAAAATTGTTTTTCGTATTTCACTAATTGCTCAACATATTCTCTGAATAATGAAAACGGTGGATTTGTTACCACAATATCGGATTGTTTCAAAAGTTCAATACACTCTTTGCTGCGAAAATCGCCATCTCCTTTAAGACGAGTTAAATAATTTTTATTACTACCGAGCAAAATTTCAACATCTGCTAAATCTACTGCACCGCCATTGTTCATATCTGGAATTTCTGTAATTTCTATTTTGTGTGGCACTCTCGTTGTTTTGTTTTCTTCGCTTTCATCGTCAAACAAAGAAATTTGTGTGTTAGCGATAGGTGAGCCGGTGTAACAGGTTGCAATGAGTTTTTTAAGTCCTAAAAAATTAAAATTTTGTGCAAAATATTTAAAAAAATTGCTTTCGTACGGGTCATCACAATTGCAATAAACTACTTTGTTTTTAAAGTGTCTTTCGTAAGACTTCAGCTCTCGCTCAATATCGGATAATTGAGTGTAAAACTCGTCTTTTTTGGCATCTTTTGCCTTGTGCAAATCTTTATTTGTCGAAATTCTTGCCATAATTTATTACAAAGTGCAAAGATACAATTTTTTTTCAATTATTTCATTTTTTTGCACTTTTTTCGATTGCAATAGTGTTGCCCCGCATTGCACCCAACGTCCCGGCAGCTTGGCGTGGGAGGCGGCTCACTGAGGCTCGGGCGGGAGCAAAACCTGCAAAATAGCACAAAGGTTTCTGCGAGCTACACCGCCTCTCACGCCAAACTGCTTGTTGGGCGCTGGTGTATGTTTATGTCAACTCTTTTTCAAATTTTAAAGTTTCAATTGACAAAAGACAAAACATTCTTTTTCTTCAACCTTGTGCCGAAAAATTATTTTGCTTACCCCTTCTTTCTGGCTTGATTCTACTTTTATCAAGGTGTAGTGAAATAATTCAAATAAATCCCGTATTTCTTCTTGTGTCAAATTTTCCAAACATTGTTGTTCTGTAACTCCTTTCGCTTGGGCAAATTGTTCACATCCATTTTTTAGTTTTTCCTGATTCCATTCTACTAATGGGTAATGAAAATAGTCATTATATCCATACTCATCAGTACCGACTAAAAGAAATTTTGAAGCCTTATGAAAAATATAACCATATTGACCAACTAAACTATCTAAGTTTGTGATTTTTTGTAGTTCTTTCTTCTTATAGGCTGAGGAATAGGCTTCCAATAAGGCATTTATATAAGTATCTATTTGTTGCTCAATTTGACTATTAGCAATACAATGCGGGCACTCTGTTTTGTCTTGTTGATAAAAATGTCCTTCAGGGCATTTTTTTATTTCGCTTTCTTTCTCTTTGGATATTTCATTAATCAAATTTACCCAACAGTTCTCGGGCAAGTTTTTCCTTAACCACTCCCAAAAAGGCTCAGTAATTTCACTTTCTTCATAAGCTGTTGCTATATTATAAAAAATTCCTTCTGTTTTATGATGCTCAACACCTAAGACATTTATAATGGTAGGGAAAGCTTTCAGATACCAATCCAATGCTTCTTTGAAATAATTCTGCATCATAAAAACTTTGGCGATGTTGCTATAGGTAATGGCTGTATAAAAATGTTCTTCACCTAAAACTTTTTCTAAAATATATAGGGATTTTTTGTAATATTCTAATGATTTATTGTAGTTATTCATATCATCATAAATTGCAGCTATATTATTATAACTAGTGGCTAAACTAGGATGATATTTGTCTAAAGTTTCTTCAATATGTAAGGCTTCATTGCTATATTCCAATGCTTTGTTATAATTTTCTTGTTTTGGTTCAAGATTAGATTAGTGGATTTTTTCTGATATTTTTCTGCAAATATACGAATAAATTTTGATTTCTGAAATTATATCGAAATTCGCACTCTTTTATGTGCAAATAAAGCTTGTGTTTATG
>Ga0123355_10000621_pt1 | contig 47975 bp, 46 predicted proteins | sample TergutEmb28metaG_3_FD_89872 | JGI IMG/M metagenome (GOLD analysis project Ga0123355, IMG submission 89872) | Embiratermes neotenicus P1 segment gut microbial communities from Petit-Saut dam, French Guiana - Emb289 P1 | ecosystem: Host-associated > Arthropoda: Insects > Digestive system > Gut ...
ATCTGCCCTTAGATCCTCATCTCGATAACATTTGGTTATTTGGAAATATTTATCCAAACCTGAGATCATAAGTAGTTGTTTAAATAACTGTGGAGATTGGGGCAAAGCATAAAATTGTCCCGGGTGAGTACGAGATGCTACCAGATAATCCCTTGCTCCTTCAGGTGAACTTTTGGTCAAAACCGGTGTTTCTACTTCAATAAATCCGCCTTCACTTAAAAATCGGCGTACAGTTTGAGATACATGGTGACGCATACGCAAAATTTCCTGAGCTTCGGGGCGACGCAAGTCAATATAACGGTATTTCAGCCGCAGATCTATACCTACATCAGTATCAGCAACCTGAAAAGGCGGAACCTCTGCTTCTGATAACACACGCAGCTCATGTACATCCAGCTCTACAGTGCCGGTAATCATGTCAGGATTTATATTTTCCGGTGTTCTGGCTATTACTTGTCCGGTAGCAGCTACAACATATTCACCTCTTATGGCTTTAGCTTTTTGATAAAGCTCTTGTGTTTTACCTACTGCTATTTGGAATATACCTGTCCTATCTCGCAGTACTATAAAAATTACATTGCTTAAATCTCTTTGCTTATTTACCCAGCCCATTACTGTTATGGTTTGGCCTATTAAAGATTCATTTACATCGCCACAGTAGTGGGTTCGTTTCATACCTGTCATGCTTTCTCCCAATGTTGTTAACCCCTTTCCGGTTTCATGCCGATTACGGCGGCAAAGATTTACACTTATATGCAATTGAGAAATCATTCTCAATGATAATGGCTATTGCCAGACCTGTTTTTACATTATTCAAATAATGCTGCTATGCTTGACGTATATGGGGGCCGGCATATTCCCTTTTGGGTTATAATTGCAGTTATAAGAGAGTGATCCGTAACATCAAAAGATGGGTTGTAGCACTTCACACCTTCAGGAGCTGTTGGTTTTTCAAATAAATTATTTTTTATCTCTTGTTGATCCCTTAGCTCTATTTTTATGTCATTACCGGTCTTACATTCAAGATCTATTGTCGATGTTGGCCCAAATACATAAAATGGTATATTATAGTGCTTTGCAAGTATTGCAACACCCAGCGTACCTATCTTATTTGCAGTATCTCCATTGGCAGCTACTCTATCACAACCAACAAAACAGGCATTGATTTTACCATCCTTCATTACCATAGCTGCCATATTATCACATATTAATGTTACATCAACACCGGCCTTGTATAATTCATAACTTGTTAGCCTTGCCCCTTGAAGTAATGGCCGTGTTTCATCGGCAAAAACTTTAAAGTTAATACCTCTTTCAACACCAAGGAGTATTGGGCCTAACGCTGTACCATATTTAGAAGTAGCAAGAGGCCCGGCATTACAATGTGTTAAAATGCCATCACCATCTTTTATCAAAGAAAGTCCATGCTCAGATATTGCTTTGCACATCGCTATATCTTCGGTCTTTATATCAACACTCTCTTTATAAAGCATCTGTTTAATTTCTGCAATATTGCAATTTTTATTGCTTTCTGCTACTTTAAGCATTCTTGATAAAGCCCAACTCAAATTTACTGCGGTAGGCCGAGAAGAGTTAAGATAATCAGCATCTTTCTTTAGTATTGAAATAAACGTATCAATGTTATCCGCCTCAATTTTATTCGCAAGCACATAAAGGCAAAAAGATGCAAAAATACCTATTGCAGGTGCCCCTCTAACTCTGAGTTTGTATATAGCATCATACATCTCTTCTATTGTTGTAAGAGTGATTGTCCGTTCTTCATTTGGCAATAGTGTTTGATCAATTATCACAACACCGTCCATTTTTGTACTAAAAGCAACATTATCCATTTTTTGCTCCTTATGCTAAGCCAACTTATTTGACCCATTATTGACCGCAGGTTCTTAATAACTCATTGCAATCCTTGGTGGATAAATACGATTTAATATCGTATCTCGTATTGGATCTTCCCACATAGCTAAAAATTCTTCATAAGTGATAAATTCATTTATACCTCCAAGCCATGGATCATTGTAAAAAAATCCATACTGATTAAACCCTGTAAGGGTAATAACATGAACATTAAAGTTAAACATTCCCCTAAGCCAAGTTAAAACCGGGCGGCCTATAGCTAACTGTGCTTGAACATCTTCTATTGAAGCACCTGTCATGTCTATTGCAGAACCCATATATTGTTCCATCATATCCATAAGTGCAGACGGAAGAATGGTAAATCCACCTCCGGAAAAAGGATCTCCTCTAAAACCTAATAAAGGATCCTGAGATCTCGGCATTTCATCTATTAAAGTAAAGACATCTACATCAACATAATTTTGCACTAACATAGCAAAAGCTACTATTTCACAACCGGTAGGAAGTCCTAATGTCTGCTGATTAAGGCTTGGAATGTGCATCAGTACTTCTTCCGGTTTCCAGTTTGTGTCAATCCATTTTTCCACGCCATTATTGTTAATTAACATCCACTCGTTACGCTCATTAAGAATTTGTACTATATGTAAGGAAACTATATCTTTTGGTACTTCATCCCCCATATTACGAAATACGGGGGTGTACCGTCCTATAAAATGTAGATTTGAAGCAGATCCGGCCGCTGCTGAAAGTGCAGCAAATTGAGCACGGGATGAATCGCTTGTATTAGTATTCATAAAATAAGCATGTGCCATTTCTCGGTAAAGGGCAAGTGTTGCTGCTCTTTCTTCTATTAACCTTGTAAGTGCGATAAACAACAAAGCCATAAAACTTAACACAATAGTTGCAACCAGTATAATAAAAAAGGTTAAAAATCTTTTTGAAACCAAAAATATCCCCCCAATAATGTATCAATCCAACATTTCAAGAGTTGAATACAGCTTTTTAATATAATGGATATCTTGAGGTAACTTCCTCTGCAAGTTTTTTTGCCTTTTCTACCTCATTATCTTTAATTATCATAGCAATAATATTTGCAATTATCTTCATATCTTCTTCTACCATGCCACGTGAAGTAACCGCAGGTGTTCCCAAACGAATGCCACTGGTTACAAATGGGCTTTTAGGATCAAAAGGTATGGTATTTTTATTGCAGGTGACGCTTGCGGCATCCAAACGCTTTTCTGCTTCTTTTCCTGTAATATCCATGTTTTGTAAATCTACCAGCATAAGATGGTTGTCTGTGCCACCGGATACTAAATTAAAGCCATGGTTCATAAGTGATTCGGCTAAAACAGCAGCATTTTTGATAACTTGTCCACTATATTCTTTAAAGCTATCTTCAGATGCCTCTTTAAATGCAACTGCCTTTGCTGCAATAACATGCATTAAAGGCCCTCCCTGAATACCCGGAAACACTGCTTTATTTACTTCTTTTGCATGTTCTTCCTTGCAAAGAATTAAGCCACCTCGGGGGCCTCTTAAAGTTTTATGTGTAGTAGATGTAGTAAAGTGAGCATGGGGTACAGAACTTGGATGGTGCCCTGCGGCTATAAGTCCTGCAATATGTGCTACATCTGCAAGAACGTAAGCTTCTATTTCGTCCGCGATAGCTCTAATTTTTTCAAAATCTATAATCCGTGGATATGCACTTGCTCCGCATACAATCATTTTAGGACGATTTTTAAGGGCAATATCACGCATTTCATCATAGTCAATACGTTCTGTATCCTGACGGACACCATAATCTACTACTTTGTAGTAAGTTCCGGACATACTTACAGGGCTTCCATGGGTCAAGTGTCCGCCATGAGAAAGGTTCATGCCCATAATGGTATCTCCGGGTTTAAGATATCCAAAATAAACTGCCATATTGGCTTGTGCTCCGGAATGGGTTTGCACATTTGCATGTTCGGCATTAAACAGTGACTTGGCTCTGTCTATAGCCAATTGCTCTGTAATATCTACCATGCTGCACCCGCCATAATAACGCTTACCCGGATATCCTTCAGCATATTTATTAGTAAGGGGCGAACCCATAGCAGCCATAACTGCTTTACTTACAAAATTTTCTGATGCAATCAATTCTATGTGGCTACGCTGGCGGTTAAGCTCTAAATCTATAGCTTTAGCCAACTCCGGATCGTATCCCTGAATCTCTTTAAAGTCATACATGCTATCGCCTCTTTCTGTATGGTGAATAAATCAAAAGTTCGGTAAATGATACTGGGTATAGTTCATTATATCATATACATTGAAATTTTCTATACATTGATTCAAGATACTTTTGTGGCATTTTACACCATTCTATCCACTTGATTCCGGCATCTTTTGTATGCATTGGTTGTCGCCTTACAAATGTTGTGGTAGTATAGGTTTGCATAATTCCACAAAATTTGATAAAGAAAGGTGTTTAACATGGCAAGAAAAAAAACGGGAGATGGAGCTAAAACTCCAAAAAAAGCTACAAGTAATAAAGATAATGCCACCAAAGCCAAAATAGTAAACAAAATCAAAGGAAAGAAAAAACCAAATGCTACAATAAGAAATGGAATTTTGTCTTTACTCTGCGTTGTTGTTGCAATTGTTTTCTTTATGTGGCAGCAATCTACCCAAGAATCTGTACCAATCCCTGAGGGTGAAATATCTATACATTTTATAGACGTAGGGCAGGGGGACAGTATTTTGATTCAAAGTGCAGACCACGCTGTGTTAATAGACGCAGGCCCATCTTCAGCCGCCCAAAACATAATAAATCACCTGGAATACGTGGGCGTTAGTACAATAGATTTTGTAGTAGCTACACATCCTCATGCAGATCATATTGGTAGTATGCCCGGCATACTGGACCGTTTTGATGTAAGAGAAGTATGGATGCCTGACCGTTACCATACTACAGCTACATTTGACAGATTTTTAGATGCGATAGAACGCAATGGCTTGCAATACACGGCGGTAATGGCAGGCGATATTTTATCCGCAGGAGATATTCAAATGACTGTTGTAGCTCCCAACAGCAGCGGGCATGGTGGTTTGAACGATTACTCTATTTCGCTACATATGCAATTTGGACAAACTTCCTTTTTATTTACCGGTGATATGGAAGCCATATCAGAAGTAGAAGTACTTGAAGCCGGCTGGAATATACAGTCTACCGTATTGGAAGTATCTCATCATGGTAGCCGTACTTCTACTACAGAAGCTTTTTTAGATGCAGTAAACCCGGAAATTGCAGTTATTAGCGTAGGTGCAGGAAATCGGTATAATCATCCGCATAGAGAAGTTATGGATAGACTTTATGAACGCGGTATACAAGTATTACGCACAGACGAATTGGGAACAATTATACTTGTAACTAATGGCGAAACTGTATATCGCTATAACTAGCAGAATGTTCCTAAAACGAATTGAAGGGGGATTTAAATGGCATTAGTAATAGATCGGTTTGAAGAAGGTTTAGCAGTACTGGAAGATACCGAAACTTTTGAATGTATTGAGTGCCCTGTAGCAAATTTGCCAAAAGGTGCCCGAGAAGGTGACGTACTTACTAAATCAGGCGAGGGTTATTTGCTTGATCCAAAAGAGACGGAAGCTCGTATTTTAAGGATAAAAGAAAAAATGAAAAGATTAAAAAAGAATTAGAAGCTGTATGTAACTCTTGAGATACCGGATTGTGGCCCTACCATCAGGGCCTTTTTTTGTAACAGGATTTGACACGTGGTTAATCTCATAGTAAACTCAATCTACCAATAATATCCATAAAAAGGAGATACATATGCACAAGGTTAACTTAGGAAAAGGGATAAAAAATGTTCACTTTATAGGAATAGGTGGTATAAGTATGAGCGGCCTGGCAGAAATCCTTCATCGTGAAGGATATACTGTATCCGGCTCTGACTGGATGGCTTCTGATATTACAAAACACCTGTCCGGTTTAGGAATAAAATTTAAGTTGGGAAATGATGCTGCCCATATCACAGAGGATATTGATTTAGTTATACACACTGCTGCTGTTAAACCTGATAATCCGGAATTATCTGTCTCTCGCAGTAAAAATATTCCTATCATAGATAGAGCTAAACTTTTAGGCATCATTATGGAAGGTTATAAGTATTCTGTGGCGGTAGCAGGAGTGCATGGTAAAACTACAACTACTGCAATTATCTCAGAGGTGTTAATGGCAGCACAGCTAGATCCAACTATATCTATTGGAGGATTTATCGAATCTCTTGGCAGTAATTTTAGAATAGGCAATTCTCCTTATTTAGTATTGGAAGCATGTGAGTACTTCGACAGCTTTTTGCAGTTTTATCCCAATATAGGTGTTATACTAAACATTGACAGTGATCATTTGGATTACTTTGGTTCATTAGAACGACTGATGGATTCTTTTCATCGTTATGCTAAAAATATTCCGAAAGAAGGCACTTTAGTCATTCACAAAAATACTGAATTTTTTGATGATGTTACTTCCGGCTTGGAATGTAATATTATAACCTATGGCACATCTTCTGCTCACTTTTGGGCTAAAGATATTCGATATGACAGCCATGGGATGCCAACTTTTTATATTATGAATGGTACTGAGCCTTTGGCAGAGGTAACATTACAACTACGAGGCACACATAACATAGATAATTCTTTAGCAGCAATTGCTGTGGCATCAGCTTTGAATATTCCTATCAACTCCATAATTAAAGGACTTTCCCAAGCTACCGGTGCCAAAAGACGTTTTGAGCACAAAGGAACATTTAAAGGCATGACTGTAGTTGATGATTATGCCCACCATCCTACTGAGATAAAGGCCAGCTTATCCGCTGCGGCAAACGGTACTTATAAACGAATAATATGTGCTTTTCAGTCGCACACTTACACTCGCACCCAAAACTTACTTGCAGAGTTTGCGGCATCTTTCGAGTATAGTGATATTGTACTGATATTGCCCATCTATGCTGCAAGAGAAGTTTCCACAGGCCCTTATCCTAACTATTTAGCTGAACTTTTAACAGATGGAATCCAAAAACATGGCAAAACAGCGCGTTTTATGGAGAATTTTGAAGCCGCTGCTCAATGGCTGGAAGATAATGCCCAACCTGATGACCTGTTGATAACTATGGGAGCCGGAGATATTCATGTTTTGGGTGAAAACTTGATATCTACGGGACTTTAACGGATATAACATTAAGTTTTTATTGAGTTATCCACATTATCCACAGGGATAACTTCATTTATTCTTAAAAAATTTTACAAGAGGTTTTAAAAGTCTACAATTACGTTAGTTCTCCACAATCCCGTAATTGTAGGCTTTTTTAAGATTTTTACTTCTAAGGCTGTGGATAACTAATTTGAGATTGCCCAAAAATCAAGGAATTCGTCAAAATTTTTTCCACAGAGTTATGCACATTTTTCAAAAAAGCTGTTGATAAATTTTCGCTACACAAGTTCTCTGGAATATTGTAGACTAGTGTCAGTAACTACAATTTAGAAAAGAGGAAATCCTTATGCGACCCATTACTTTTAAAATATCATATGAAGCATCTATATCCTTGCCATTGATTTTTATTGACAGGTATATGTCGTCTTGCACACCGGTATATGCTTTAATTTACATATATGGTTTGCGTCATACTTTAGCTAATGGACAGGGCTTATCTACCCAGGCTATTAGCGAGACTTTTCATATTTTAGAGACAGATGTGCTTAATGCTTGGAAGTATTGGGATGACCAAGGATTAATTAAAATGGATACTCAAAATGAAGGGATGTCCATTGAATTTTTACCTTTTCCTGAACAACAGCAGCAACCTGTTAAAAAGCCATTATCCAAACCTGTTGACATAATGCATCCGCAAGAAAAGCCATTGTCTAATGCTGTTGATGTAATTCAGCCACCAACTTTCAATCTATCGCTTAGGCCACAATACACGCCGGAAGAATTAGCTTTTTATAAAAATCAAAGTGAAGATGTAGCAAACCTTTATAAGCATGGAGAGCAGACTTTAGCTAAAATGCTCGCGTATCATGATATGAACATACTCTTTGGTTTTTATGATTGGCTTCGCTTACCAATGGATGTTATATTTTATATGATGAGTTATTGTGCAGAAAATGGTCATCGTGATCTTAGATATATAGAAAAGGTCGCTTTGGATTGGGCAGAACGTAGCATAAACACTGTAGAAACTGCCAAGGATTATGTCCAAACCTTTGATAAGGACTTCCGCGAGATAATGAGAGCATTAGGGAACCCGTCAGCTTTTCCATCTCCAACACAGCGTAAATTTATGCAAAAATGGCTTGAAGAAATGGAAATTCCTCTGTGCTTAATACTGGAAGCTTGTGATCGATCGGCTGTTCAGCTAGGAAAACCTAATCTAAAATATGTACATAGTATTGTTGAAGCTTGGTACAATAAAGGAATTAAAACTTTGGAAGAGGTAGATGTTGCTGAGGCAGATTGGCATAAAGAAGAATCAGATAAAAAACGGACAGGCAGGCCGGTAAAACGTCGTAATCGTTTTGCTAACTTTAAACCACGTGAAAAAGATTTTGCGCAATTAGAAAAAATGGAGAGAGAATACCTGATGAAGAGTATTGAAGGATGAGTTATAAAACGGTTTTTAAAGATATTATGCGGGAGTACGAATCCGACAGAGATCGTGCTGCCAACCTTTTAAAAGAACGAAGAGAGGAAGTATATCGCTATCTTCCCGGAGTAAAAGAAATAGATGAAGAACTTTCTCAGATAGGTATCAGTGTAGCAAAACGACTTTTAAAAGAGGGTGCTGATACCAAATCACTTATTGAAAATATGAAAAAGCATTCTGAAAAACTGAAAGCAGAAAAGGAACATCTTCTTTCCGAAATTGGTGTGTCTAATAATTATTTTAACGCCATTTATCGTTGTAATTTATGTGAAGATACCGGGTATCTGACTAAAGAATTATCTCGCACAAATAGGTGCCAATGTCTTAAACGACGGTTAATAGATAAATATTACGATTTATCAAGTATCAGAGGACTTCTTGAGGCAGAAAATTTTGATACATTTGATATACGTTACTATAGTGATGAGATACTTCCTTCTGAAGGAATATCCCCCAAAAACAATATGGAACTTATCTTTAAAAATGCTATGAAGTTTGTGGATGATTTTGGACAAACATTCCAAAATCTTCTGTTTTACGGAGAGACCGGAATGGGCAAAACATTCTTATGTAATTGTATCGCAAAAGATTTGTTGGACAGAGGGCATACAGTACTATATGTAACAGCCCCAAGGATTTTTAAGCTGGTAGAGGACTATCGCTTTAACCGTGATGAAATGGAAGATCCTAATTATGCAATAGATGCCGTAACAGATGTTGACCTGCTTATATTAGATGACTTGGGAGCTGAATTTAGTACACTTGTCACCAATAGTACTTTATTTGATATAATTAACCAAAGATTACTTGCCAAACTACCCACGGTTATTTCAACCAACCTTCAGCTTGCAGAGCTTGAGACACACTATACAGAGCGGATAATTTCGCGCTTTTTTGGCAATTACAAAATATCCAAGTTTTTTGGCGATGATATTAGGCTTAAAAAGAAATATAAAAATGCCTAGGGAGGGATGTTATATGTTTAAGAGGCTAGTTTTTATACTATTAACATGTACATTGTTAGTAGTGCCTGCATGGGCGCAAGACACCCAAGATGAATATGAAGAATACCCGGATGAGTATTACGAGTATCAGAGTGACGAAGTTCAAAGTCCTCATAGAATACCATACCTTGTAGCAGTCCGTGGAGCTACCCGCAATGTAGCTTCTGTTACAGCTTTTGATAACATGATTACAGATTTACAAGAGATGCGTACAAGTTTGCAAAATATGCGTGAGCACATGCGCAGGTCAGGTACTCACAGCCGAGATGAAATACTACGGATAGACCGTCAAATTGGAGACATAAGTGCTAATATAAATACCATGCGTGTGTCCCAAGAAATGTCTCGTATTGCAACAGAATTTTCTATGCGCAATACTATGACAACTATTGCTAATACCCATTTAGATATTCAATTGCTGGAAGCTACTTTGGAGCAAGACCAAACTAATTTGCATATAGCACAATTGCGCTTTGACGCCGGTTTAATCAGTGAAAGTGATCTGCGAGCTATTGAGCTAAATGTTCAGCAAAGAGAATCCGGCTTGGCAACTTTGCAAGTATCTTTAGCAACAGAGCAACAAAATTTAAATCGAATTTTACAGAGACCATTAACCGGTTATTACTATGTGTATCATAATAGGGAATTAATTGACCTTCCTGCTAATATTGATGATCACATCCGTAATACAGTTAGACAACAGCCAAACGTTCGTCAAAGGGATATTTCCAGAGGGCGAGCAAGAGCTGTTCTCAATAGCTATGGAGCACCATTCGGATCTCCGGAACGCCAAGAGCAAGAGCGCAACTACAATCAAGCAACACGAGAATATAATGAGGCAAGGCGTAACGTAGAAACTGCATTGCGCAATCAATACAATAGCCTAACTATGCTGTTACAACAAAATGAATCTTTAGCAATAGATTTGCAACGTGCAAAAGAACGTATTGAAACCATAGAACTTAACTATCAAGCAGGTCTTGCTACTCCTTTTGATATAGAAGCTGCCGGACTTGGAATTTTAAGTGCAGAAATCGCAATTGAACGGAATTTAAATACTTTTTGGAATGCACAATTTATGTTTGAATACCCATTTTTACTTGGGAATTAGAATAATTTTGTTATATTTTATAGCACCTCCACTTCGCACTAACGTGCTTCGTGTCGGTGAAGGGGGCGCAATTTCCGCTTGCATCAACACGTAAACGTGTTAATGTCAATCGGAATTGCTATATAACAAAAAACGCCTATAAGTTCCATATTATTGGAATTGTAGGCGTTTTTTCAATACGCATTAATATCAATCGGAATTGCTATATGCAAAAAAACAAGCCCATCTTTTGGACAGGCTTGCTACAAGATAGTTCATTCATCGAATTCACGTTAATTACATAGGTCTTAACTACATAAATCAGCAATTTCTTGAGGAAATTCATCTTTTTTCCAGTTTACACAGATAATAAATTCTACATCATTTTTCTCTGATAAAACCTTGAGACGTTTGGCTAACTTTACTAAACAATCAGCATCCAATGTTTCTAAGATATTGGTAAGTCCATCAATGTAGACGGTTTTGATGTCACTGTCCATTGCAAGTATCCCAAGAACAAACCCCGCAAATTCACGATAATTAGATAAAACTCCCCGACCTGCCTCTATAAAACGAATACTATAATGCAAATCGGATGTAGTTCGACGGTCATCGTCAATAAAAACTAGGTTTCCGTCTGTTGATTTTAATTGTTGATTAGCCTTATCAATGAGCAGCTTGGTTTTGCCTTCACCTTTACCGCCGGCAATAAACTGTACCATAAGAAAATCTCCTCCCGTTTATCAGGTTTTAACTGGTTTGTTTTAGTATATCATAAGAATTAACAATGGTCACTTGAAAATTTCCTTATATTTTCATAATATATAAAGAAGCTGTACTCACAGCTTTTAAATTTGAAAAGGATGAAAAATATTAAAACAGATAGGGGAAGATTTAAAGATGTTGATAAAAACGCTAAACAGCAACAATATGGGGCAAAACATATATTTGTATTATGATGAAAAATCCGGCGAAGGCGTATTAATTGATGCCGGATGTAGCGAAGCCGACCACGAAAAAATTTCTACTTTCATTAATGAAAACAATATCACAATTAAGGCAATTTTACTTACCCATGGTCATTATGATCATATCATTTCTGTAGATACAATGAAAAACTTAACTTCGGCTGTGGTTTGTAGCCATGAGTTGGAAAAGCAAGTACTGGAAAACCCGGATCTAAACATTTCTACTCGCATAGGTTTAAAATTAACGATTACTCCGGATCGACTTTTTAATGATGGGGATGTTTTTAGATTTGGGAATGCCGCGTTAAAAGTATTGCATACACCGGGCCACACTCCCGGCGGAGTATGTTATTACGATGAGGAAAATGGTTATTTATTTTCAGGTGATACTTTGTTTAAAGAATCTATAGGCCGCACAGATTTCTTATTAGGAAATTTTCAAGTTCTTCTTAAAAGCATATCAGAAAAACTCTTTACATTGCCTGATAGCACTCAGGTGTATCCCGGTCATGGATCAAGCACAACAATAAAGCACGAGGTGCAGAACAATCCGTTTGTGTAGATTTAAAAAACGTGAGTTTGATGAACATTTTTTGTTCATCAAACTCACGTTTTTTACTACCCTTGCGGGAATTTTATATAAACCCTGGTGCCTTGGTCGGGTTCACTTTCCAATTCAATTGTACCATCATGATAACGTACAACATGCTTAACTATTGAAAGTCCTAAACCTGCCCCACCTGTTTTTTGGTTGCGGGAATGCTCCACTCTATAGAAACGTTCAAATATTCGGTATTGTTCTTCTTTAGGAATTCCAATGCCTGTATCGGTTACAGTTATGTAAATAGCTTTGCCTCTACCGGAAACCGCTACTTTAACTTCCCCTTTAGGCTTATTGTAGCGGATAGCATTAGAAATCAAGTTAGTAAACATCACATAAATAAGATGGCGATTACCTTTAACAACACAAAGAGGGTTGTTTACTAAAACCAGTTGCACTTGTGCCGCCATTGCTGCGGCTCTCATGCTTTCAATAGCTTCTGTAGCTACTTTGTATATATCAAAGCGTACAAAAGCATCCTTTCCGTCCATTTCATCTATTTTAGACAAAAACACAATATTTTCTATCATATCTATCATTCGCTGAGATTCAAAATGTATCTTTTTAGCAAAATAAATTACATCTTCTGACGTGGACTGCCCCTTGCTGATTATTTCTGCAAATCCTGCTATACATGTAAGAGGGGTGTTAAGTTCATGAGAAACGTTTGCAGAAAATTCGCGCCGCATTTTTTCAGCAAGCTGACGTTCTGTGATATCTGCAATTAGAACAATAGCACCCTTATCTGCGGAAGGAATAAATGAGATTTGATAAATTTGATCTGTTTTTGCAACTTCCATAACCAGTTGGCCACCATGCCCTTGCAAGGCTGCTGTTACCTTGTCTAAAAAGCTAATATTACGAGATATATAGTTTATGTTTTTGCCCTCAACTTCTTCATTTGTATCAAAAAGAATATGGGCACGAGAGTTTGCTGTTATTATAGCACCAAAACGATCTAACATAATAAAACCCTCTTGCATATTTCCAAAAATAGAACGTATAGTCTCTGCCAACTCTGATAATTCGGATACCTTAGATTCAATTTCATTTTGCTGGCGCAAAATTGTGCGCACAAAAGAAGATAATTCGTCGTAGGTGTCTATATCTTCCGGCGATTCAAAATCAATTTTGCTTACAGATTCAGTAATTTTTTTTGCTATACTAAAAGCCAGTCCATAATTAATTGTTACTACAATAACCGCAAGTACTGCAATTGTAATTACCAGTACAAAAGTTGGCAAATTTATTAAAATATTAATAAAAGCCACCATCTCATTGTAAAAAAAGACAGCCAATGCTATAGCCGTCGCTGCCAATATTAAAAGTGTGGATAGGCACATGCCTATAAAAATTTTTCTGCGCATGTTACAACACCCCTCGTATTTTGGAACATAGTTAGACTTGTCCAGTCTATTATAACGCAGTGCTAACCTTATATCCTACCCCGCGCACAGTTTTTATTAACTCGCCACAAGATCCAAGCTTTTTACGCAAAGATCTAATTTGCATGTCTACATTACGATCAGCAGGCCCGCCGTCGGCACTAGCTTTCCAAACTAAATCCAAAAGCCGCTCTCGGGACATAGCTAAGTCTTTGTGGCAAAGCAAACAATACAGCAGTTCAAATTCCAGATACGTTAAACAAACATCTTGACCCTGCACAGAAACTATCCGCCTTTTAGTGTCCATAAAAAGCTCGCCAAATATTAATTCTGTTGCAACAATCTCTTCATGGGTGCGACTACGGCGCAAAACTGCTCGTACACGAGCCAAAAGCTCATCTACCGAAAAAGGCTTAGTAATATAATCATCTGCCCCGGCGTCCAAGCCTTCAATCCTATTTTGTTCATCACGGACAGCAGTCAGCATAATTACCGGAATAAGCTCGGTATCTTTAGAACGTTTAAGACTTCGTAAAATGTCTAATCCATTCTCTTTTGGTAACATAATATCCAACAAAATAATAGCAGGTTTTTCTAATTGAATTTGCTTCCAAAAAGTCTGAGAATCCTCAAAAGCTACTACGCTGTAACCTTCAGATTTAAGGGCATAATAGACTAACTCTCTAATCCCGTCTTCATCTTCTACTAAGAAAACACTTGCCACACAAACCACTCCCTAATAGGCATAAGGTTATAATGTACTCTGCATCTTTGGATGATGGCCCGTGATAGAAAACTCAACCCATTCTGCAATATTTTCTGCATGGTCGCCAATACGCTCAAAGTATTTAGCTATCATCAATAAATCAATAGCTTGACCTATATTGTCAGGATTACTACAAATCACACCTGTTAAATCTGATTTTGCGGCATAAAAAAGCTCGTCTACCTCGTTATCAGCTTCCAGTACAGTTTGGGCAAGAGCTAAGTCCCTTTTTACATAAGCATCAATGCTATTTGTTACCATTTTGGCAGTAGCCTGTGCCATTTTTGGAATATGTTCTACTGTCTTAATATAGGTTTGGTCTAACATACCAATTATAATTTCAGAAATATCAGCGCATTGATCGCCAATACGCTCCATGTCAGTAATCATTTTAAGTGCAGCAGATACCACTCGCAAATCTTTTGCTACAGGCTGGTGCAAAAGAAGCAACTTTAAGCACATGGATTCAATTTCTTTTTCCAGGTCATCAATTTCATGATCACAATCAATAGCTTCTTGGGCAATTTCAGCATTTTGGGTAACTAATCCCTTATGGGTAAGGGTTATAGCTTTTTCTACAAGAGTCCCCATTTCTATTAAATGCTGGTTTAGTTCGTTCAATTTTTCGTCAAAATTTTTTCTCATATCAACCAAACCTCCCTCTTATATAATCATCCGTAGATTTTTCCTTTGGATAACTAAATAACTGTTCTGTGTCGTTACATTCTACCATTTTTCCCAATAAAAAGAAAGCGGTTCGATTGCTTATTCTGGCAGCCTGCTGCATATTATGAGTAACTATTATTATACTGTATTTCTCACTTAAATTGCTAACAAGCTCTTCTATTTTACCGGTAGAAATGGGATCTAGTGCAGATGTAGGCTCGTCCATTAAAAGTACTTCCGGCTCTACTGCTAAAGCTCTGGCAATGCATAACCGCTGCTGTTGCCCACCGGATAGACCCAATGCCGATTTTTTTAAACGATCTTTTACCTCATCCCAAATAGCAGCATCTTGCAATGCCTTTTCTACAATTTCATCCAGCATATGTTTTTTACGTATACCATGAGTGATAGGCCCAAAAGCGATATTATCATAAATACTTAGAGGAAATGGGTTTGGTTTTTGAAATACCATCCCTACCCGCTTACGCAATACATTAATGTCCATATCTTTGTAAATATCTACACCATCCAGCAATATATCACCCGTGATGCGACAGCCGTCTACCAGGTCATTCATGCGGTTAAGAGATTTAATCAAAGTGGACTTTCCACAACCGGACGGCCCAATAAATGCCATAATTTCATTTTCATTTACAGTTAAGTTAATGTCTTTAAGAGCCTGAAAATCAGAATAGAACAGATTCATATTTTTAATTTCAAAAGTATTCAAGGTATTTATCCTTTCGCAATTTTCTTTGCTAAAAATGCCGAAACTGTATTAATAAAAAACACTACTAACAAAAGAACTACACCGGTTGCATATGCCTCATTAGTATGGAGAGCTTCCCCGGAAAGTACCCACATATGTACTGTCAGGGTTCTAACAGAATTGCTTAAAGATTCCGGGAGTTGGGCAATTGTTCCGGCGGTAAATATCAATGCTGCTGATTCGCCTATAATTCTGCCAATGGCTAAAATCACACCGGCAAATATTCCCGGCATGGCCGATGGTAAAACTATACGAAAAACTGCCCTCAATTTCCCTGCACCCAACGCAAAAGCTCCCTCACGATAACCATCGGGCACCGACTGCAAAGCTTCTTCTGTAGTACGTATAACCAAAGGCAGTATCATAATTGAAAGAGTTAAACTGCCCGCTAAAAGAGAGAAGCTCATTCCTAAAAACACAACAAAAAACAGCAAACCAAATAATCCGTATACAATAGAAGGTATCCCGGCTAAAAGATTTGCTGCAGTGCGTATCACCATTACCACTTTACTACCCCTTTTTACATATTCCACCAGATATATCCCTGTGAATATACCAAGAGGTACAGCAAAAGTCAATGTTAAAAATACCATTACAATGGTGGATACAATAGATGGAAACATAGATACATTATCTGTAGTATACCGTATCTCAAACAAAGTTGGTGTAAGGTGCGGTACTCCATTAACTAAAATATAAAGTATGATAAACATTAACACAAAAATCGTAAATCCTGCAAAAATCCAGGTTAAACTTGCAAGTATTGTATCTGAAATTTTTGTACGACTCATATTTACATACCACTCTTTCTAGCTATAAAGGTAAATGTTAAATTAATAAGGAGGATAAATACAAACAACACCACTGCTGAAGCTATCAGCGTTTCACGGTGCAATCCGGATGCATAACCCATCTCCATTACAATATTAGCCGTAAGAGACCTTGCCCCGCGCAACGCATGTATGGGCATACGCGCATGATTGCCCGCTACCATAACAACTGCCATAGTCTCCCCTATAGCCCGCCCAATCCCTAAAATTACTGATGCCAAAATCCCGGATTTTGCAGCCGGAACTATTACAAAAAAAACACTGCGTGTGTGGCTTGCACCAAGGGCTAATGCACCTTCATAGTAATTTTTAGGTACGGCACGGATAGCACTTTCAGATATGGCAATTATAGTGGGCAATATCATTATACCCAAGAGTATAGAAGCGGACAATATGGACATACCGCTTGCCCCTCCCGGTAAGTGCCCTGTAAATTGGATTGCCAGTACTCTAACGATGGGAACTATTACAACTATTCCAAAAAAACCATATACTACAGATGGGATACCTGCAAGCAGATTTACCACAGGCTTTAAGAAAAAATACAACTTATCAGGGCACATATATGCAAAAAAGATAGCTGTAAAAATACCAACAGGTACTCCAATAATTATGGCTCCTATCATAAAATAAATACTTCCTACAATCATTGGAAGAATACCAAATTGAGGAGTAGCAGGATATTGGCGCAAAGGTGCCCATTCTGTGCCCAGTAAAAATGCACGCACACCTACTTCTTGTATAGCAGGTATTCCATTAGCAAATAGAAATATGCATATTAATAGTAAAGCCAAAATAGAGGTACTGGCACAAAACAAAAAAAACTTTTCCATTACTGCTTCCCTAACATTAATCAGAGTTTTATCTGACATAACTTTATCCCTTTCCGGTTGCTTTAAATTTACAGCAAAACAGAATGTGGAAATTCAATCCACATCCTGCTTATATGAAAATATTCCCTAATTAAGAAGATCACTCCAATTGTGTATGTTACCCATAAATACCTGCCGGATTTCTTCTACAGATAGATTTTCCAGAGGGTTATTGTTGTTTACAATAATTGCAAGACCATCGTGAGCCACAGTAATACTGTCAACTACCTCTAGTTCATGAGCATGAAGCGCACGAGAGGACATACCAATATCAGCAGTACCATCCCTGGCGGCAGTAATGCCGGCACCGGAACCACTTGAATGCACTTCAACATTTGCACTTGGGTTAACTGTCATATAAGCTTCTGCTATTCTTTCCATAACAGGTGCAACAGAAGTGGAGCCTGTAATTACAACATTGCCACTAGCTCCACCACCCGCAAATGCCGGGGCAGTAGCATCTACGCTTATGTAGCCACCTGCAACCACAATTGCCTGCCCTTCCGCAGAAAGAACAAAATCAAGGAAGTCTTGGGCAACAGCATTCAAATTACCAATAGCCAAATTAAAGCTACGGAAGATTGGATAAGACCCATCTTGTACAGTTTCAGGAGAAGCAGGAACACCTTCAATGCTAACAGCAGATACAGTATTATTCAAAGAACCTAAAGAGATGTATCCTATTGCATAAATATTTCCTGATACACTTGTGATTACAACACTGGTTCCATTAGCAATATCCGCTTCGCTGGATGTATGGTCAACGCCATCTATTTCAATACCCAGCAATTCAATAAATGCACCTCTTGTTCCGGAACCATCTTCCCTAGATATCACATTGATTGCTCTGTTAACATTAAAACCCGACACAGATTGTTGAGACGCTTGTGAATTTGAACCTCCACATCCTGTTAATAACATTGCTCCAGTTAAGGCAGTCACAATTCCTAATAATCTAAATTTTTTCATTAAAAGTATCCTCCCTTTTTTCGTACAAAGTATACGCAATAATTCATTACAAATGCATTACATATATATTATAAAATTACTTTGTAAAAGAAAAAAGTAGAAAATATAAATTTTCTGTAAAATTTTGCAGCTTATGCTGCATTAGTAAACTCCCCCCTCACTGCTTCGCAAGAATAACATCTTGCATCGTATAGAATCCCGGTGCTTTACCTTTCATAAAACAGGCAGCTTTTAAAGCTCCTACCGCAAATACTTCCTTGGAAAGAGCTTGGTGGCTAAACTCAATTACTTCGTCAGTGCCGGCAAATACAACAGAGTGTTCTCCCACTATAGTTCCTCCACGTAAGGCGTGAAAGCCTATTTCGTTAACACCCCTTTTGTTGCGCATGGTTGATCGGTCATACACATAATCCATTTGATTATCCAGAGATTGGTTAATAGTGTCAGCCAACAACAATGCTGTACCACTTGGGGCATCTACTTTTTGATTATGATGTTTTTCAATAATTTCAATGTTAAAGTTTGAATCATGCAGCAATTTAGCCGCTTGTTGAACCATATTAACCAATAAGTTAATACCTAAAGACATATTTGCCGATTGGAGTATTGCAACTTTTTTTGAAGCATCATAAACATCCTCAATTTGTTCTTTAGAAAGCCCTGTGGTACAAATAACTAAAGGCATCTGTCTTTTTATTCCAAAATTCAATAAAGATGGTATAGTTTCTACTACAGAGCAATCCACTATCACATCAGCATCCAAGTCACAATTATCAAGGTCAGAATAAGTGGGAAAGGCAAGGCCGCTCCCACTTCCAACAATATCTATACCTCCAACAATTTCACAATGCTTATCATATTGCGCTAAATTACTTATTGCATTGCTTAGTTTACCCATACATCCATTTAAAATAATCTTTGTCATTAAAGTAACCCGTATCCCCTCATTTGTAAAATTAGCTCATCCTTTAAATCATTGTCAATACAAGTAAGGGGTCGCCTGCAAGAACCCATCTCAAAGCCTAATAAATTAAGAGCCTCTTTTACAGGCATAGGGTTAACATCAGCAAAAAGTGAACGCACAAGCCCCAACATTTCTAACTGCATTTTAGCACTTCCCTTTACATCGCCTTCTAAGTATTTTAAAACCAAGTCATGCATCTGCTGAGGCGCAATATTAGCAATAGTAGAAATGACACCTATGCCCCCCAAAGAAAGAATCGGCACAACATGATCATCATTTCCACTATATACGTCTATATTAGAGCCACAAAGCTCAATAACCTGCGCAATCTGTACAATATCGCCGCCGGCCTCTTTTACAGCAACAATATTATCTATTTTAGATAGTTGAGCAACAGTTTTTGGCAGCATATTAAGAGATGTACGAGAAGGCACGTTGTATAGCACAATAGGTAAATCTATAGAAGATGCTATCATAGAAAAATGTTCTATAAGTCCTCGCTGGGATGTTTTATTGTAATAGGGGGTAACTAACATAAGGGCATCTACACCTGCAAGCTGCAATTCTTTCCCTAATTCAATAATATGTCGAGTATCATTGCCTCCTGCACCGGCAATAACAGGAATTTTACGAGAACTGGATTTAACTGTCTCTACCGCTGTACGAGCTACCTCTACATGTTCGTTAAAATATAAAGTAGAAATTTCACCTGTGGTACCACAAGTAATAATAGCATCTGTACCATTTTCAACTTGAAAGTGAATCAATTTTTCATATGCAGTAGGGTTAAAACTTCCGTTTTCGTTAAATGGGGTACATACGGCTGTACCTGAACCTATAAAAATAGACATACTAATGTCCTCCTTTTGAAAAAAATAGTCGGCTTATGCCGACTATAGTGTGTCTAATTTAAAAATTAGGAAATTTAGCGTTTTACCATATTAAATTTCCAAGGAGTTCCCCAAGTGGGGAATTTAGTGCTCTTACAGTTATTGCACCCAGATCCAATAAATTCAATCTAGTCAAAAGACGTTCATTTTCACGATCGATAACAATTGGAGATGTATCTGTATATATTGCATACCTAACATTAATGGTGGCATTCATGTCATCATTAACAAGGTTCAACTCCCTAATGTGGGCTTCTATTCTATTGCGTTCAGGCAATAGCGTAAATACACTATTCATCCTTACAAAGTCATCAAAATTAAAATTAAGGGATATGACATTACCGAACCAATCTCCCCAAATATCAAGCTTATTAAACATTTGATGTTCTGCATTTACAGATATTTCAAATTCAAAAACATTTCTATCTGAAAAAGTCAAAGCTCCATCAAATAATCCCGGGCCTCTAAAATTTGCACGTATTAAGCGACTTCCATCTATGAACAAGCTTATAGCCAAATCACCATTCAAAGCCACCTGGACAGGCATATTTACAGTATCTGTTATAGTTTCTTGAAAAATCCTTAAACTTTCGTTAATGCGTTCCATTGGTATTGTCACAAGATATTCATCATAAATATCCTGCCCCACATACTCAAAAGTAATATATTCCGGCAATGACCTTAAAGATTCCAAAAATTTAGAAAAATCAATATCTTGCAATTCGTCTCTATGGTCAAAGAATATAGCCCTATATGTTTCGTAGAAAGTGTCATCAGTTATAAAAAATGATGACAGATTTCCAAATACAGAGTCATTCCAATCACTTACCAGACTATGAGGATTTGCAGCAATGTAGTAATCAAACAACATTGGAATATTGGCAGCAATCCTACCACGATCCAATTGAAAGCTTGCACTTGCCAATGTTGTTACTGCTACTTGCAGAGATATTTCAGCAGCATAAGCTTCTTGAACATTGTCCCAACGCAAAGCTGACCTAAGAGAAGCGAGCGAAGCTGCTGATAACATAGTTGAGTCGATATTCTGAGTTATGTTACCACTTAAATGACTAAGACCAAAAGTAGCATCCTGCCGCCAAGGGTTCTCCTGAAGTCCAACTACTAAATTTTGCATAGTTTCTATATCTGACATGATCTCTTGAGCAATAGGAATTACTGCTCGGGCTATAAAAAATTCAGGCACTATATTTTTAGCCAAAGGAGGGCCATATACCGCTGCCACTCCTGTACACACGACCCCGGCCGCTGCTAATGCAATCCAAATCATTCTTATGCCAGCTATATTAAACATTTAATCAAGCTCCAATCAAGGCAACCATCATATCTTCTAAAGCTTCAAACCAAATTATTAATCTTTCTATCATTTCATTCAAATTTTCTTCTGTTAAATCTGACAAAATTGTATTTCTTGCTCTATCAAATGATATAGGCGAATTATCAGCCTGTAATGAATACCGTGCATTAAGGGAGAGTTCAAACCTGAATTCTTCTTTACGGACTATTTCACTTATAATATCAACTCTATATTCTGCAAAACGCAATTGGCTAAAGTCTGCTTCTATGCGACGTTCTTCTGTCAATCCTCTAATGGAGCCATTTACACTAAAGATTGAAAGTTTTGCCATGCTCGCATCATCTGTTTTCAACTCAAAAGCAAAATTGTCCCCGGTTGGCTGATGAATATCCCAATCAAGCATTAACAGCACATTTGTAGTATTACTAGGGATATACGAATGTCGCCGTCCCCGATATTCATCTAAAGTAATATTTAGATTATAGGACACACGGTCTGTGTTATCGTATGTCAAAGATCCATGAATATGCCAGGCATCAGGTTCTTCTTCAGCATTAAGTTTTATATCAAAAATAACTCTATTATCATCTGTAAAACGAATTTCACCAACTACATTAATATCCATCAGATTTTCATCGTCCCAAGGATCAAATGTGATAAATTGCAAAGTAAAATCAACACCAAGAAGCTGCGAAGCTGATATATAGAATGTGAGTTCTATACCCGAATATTGAGAACTTTCACCACCATTTGTATCAAACAGTTCTAAAATATATAAGATGCTCCAAGGCAAGGCATTCCAAGGTAAAATTAGGTTTACCCCCGGTTCTCTAAGAATATCATAAAAAGCATCTACAACAGAATTCACATGAACATCAGAGATGGTTGCATGGTACACATCAACTAAAGGAGGTACACCTTCAATGTCAACTGCACTTCTACCACCAAATCGAATGTTCATATTCTGAACAAGGTCATCAAAAGCTATATTTAAGCTTTCATAAAAGTTAAAGTTTCCATTATTTTTGTTAACCAAGATATCTGAAAGCCATTTATAAAAATCTGCATCTTCCTCCCAAAAATCTTGTACAAAGACTAAACTGTCTAAAGGGGATGATCTCCATTCAGTAATCAAGCTTTGAGCATTTCCAAAAATGAAATTATCATAAGCCTGTGGGACTTTGAAAGCCGCTGTACCTCTGTCAAAATAAAAATCAATATCAAATATTGAATTCCCTAACATTTGAATGGATGAATTTGATAACATTGCATCTTGTTCATTATTCCATCCGGTAGTGTTATTAGCTGAAATCGAAAACAAACTGAAAAATTCATTAATCTGATCAGGATCCGGGTCTGAAAAAAGAAGAGTACTGCGAGAGGAATCATAGTTATTGAACCCCAACTCAATTTCTTGACGCCACGAATCTGCAAAGATTTCACGAGCTAAATCACCCGGTTCCCCGGTTTGGGGGCGTATTTCATTAATAGTATTGGAAGCAGCATGTCTTACATAATATTGCGGAAATACAGTTTTTAAAATATCTCCGGCAAACCACGAGCCAAATATGGCTAAAACAGCCAAACCAACTGCAAGAGTTATCCAATTTTTTTTCATTGTTTTATCCCCTCTATAAATACAACTCATTTCTTCATTTTGAATACACTAACCAAATTTCTTAGTACCTCAGACTGACTAGCCAATTGCTGAGATGCCGATGCAGCAATTTCTGAGCTGGTGGAATTTTTTTGCACTACCTCGGTAATCTGTGAAATACCTGTAGATACTTGTTCAATTGCATCAGCTTGCTTTGAACTGGCATCAGAAATACCATTAATTATTTCTGCTACCTTGTTTACATCACCAACGATATTACGTAAAGTTTCGGCAGTAGCTTCTGCAATCTGAGTTCCATCGTTTACACGACCTATGGATTTTTCAATTAATCCTGCTGTTTCCATGGCCGCTTTTTTACTGCGCCCGGCTAAGTTACGCACTTCTTCCGCTACTACAGAAAAACCTTTGCCATGCTCCCCGGCACGAGCCGCTTCCACTGCTGCATTAAGAGCAAGTAAATTAGTTTGAAAAGCAATATCGTTAATAACCTTAATAACAGCCGATATTTGCCCAGAAGAGTCTCTAATCCCTTCCATTGCTGTAAGCATAGCATTTATATCTTGGTCGCCTCTTGCAGCATTTGTGCTGGAAGTATCAGATAAAACTTTAGCTTCAAATGCATTTTCGGCATTTCTATGGGTAGCTTCGTTAATTGTGTGTATAGTCTTGTTTAACTCTCCTACCGATGCAGCTTGGTTAGCTGCGCCCGTTGCCATGCGTTCACTATTTTCTGAAATCCTTTGTGCTACTCCCGACACTTCTTCTGCTGCATATAATATATTTGCTATAACTTGGTTAAACCTATCAATGATATGGTTAAGTGCATCTTTAATTTCGGTAAACTGTCCTACATATTCACGGGTAATACCTTGATCCAGGTCATCTTTTGCCAATGCTCCCAACACTCCGGATATTTCTGTAATATATGAGTCTACGTTAGTAATCATATAATTTAAAGATTCCTTCATGTTTAGGAATTCGCCTTTATAATTGCCTTTTACCTTTTCACTAAAATCACCTTCAGCAACTGCTCTTAAAACGCTTTCCACTTCTGCTATAGGGGTTGCAGTGGCTTGTGCTAAATAATTTAAACTATCTACCAAAGAAACCCAATCTCCACTATATTTATTAGCATTAACTCTAATGTCCAGCTTGCCTTCTGCTGCTGCTGTTGCTAAACCGCTAATATCTTCAGTAATCGCAAGTATAGTATCTCTAAAATCTTCAAGTGTCTCATGCATAATTGCCTTTGTACCAACTTGACGAGGAATCTCCTCAGTGAAAGTACCAAGGCTAAAAGCATTTACTGCATTTAAGAATACTAATAAATCCCTTACAAGCGATTCTATCAGCTCATTGAAGTTTTCTACAATTTTATTGTAACTACCTTCATAATGTGACGAATCCATTCGAGCATTAAGATCACCCTCTTTATTGAATGCATATAAAACATCATGAATATCATCCATTAATCGCAAAAGAGTGTCTGCCATATGGGCAACAGCTTGAGTAAGATCACCTATTTCATCGTTAGTGATCTGTGAGCGATCAATGTTGACATTTAGATTGCCTTCGGCTAAATCATTCACTAACACAGATAATCTTTTGATAGGTACAACAATAGAATTATTCATCAGGAGCATAAGTCCAATGACAAACAATATAGCTACTACTGCCACCACACAAAATATTATCACTACTTGAAATGCAAAAGCGGTTGTTTCTTCAGCACTTGCGTTTATGTAACCCGCAGTTACGGCTTTCAACGCATATAGCCTGTTAATTATCTGGTCGGACAGTGATGCGTACCCTAATAAGATATCCGCAGCTAAAATATAGTTATCTGCTAAAAATGCCTGGGTAGCGGGATTTGCAGCATGTTCAATCCATGATTCAGCCAAATTTATTATCTGGTCAATGTCTCTAATAAGTGCATCTCCTTCTATGGAAGCATATCTGGGATCCACAATAATTGAATCTCTATACGCTCCTAAAAGGGTAAACAACCTGCCGGACTCATCAGAAATAGACTGACCAAGTTGATGAGCATTACCTTCCATGCTTTGGCTGTGCATGTGCAAATTCATTTCAAACAAGTGATGTTGAACCATCCTAAAACTGATCGTCGCTTCGTTCAATTGCTGATGACGGGTGCGAGGATATGTTTCTAAATACGTAAAATTTTCGGTAGCAAGTATCATCATGAAAAACATTATCGCTACTAACGCAGCTATTATAATTATGATCATCCCGATGCCTACGCCAAATTTAGCCCTAATTTTTAAATTTGAATACAATTTCACAGCTTTATTCTCCTTCAATCCAATGCTCGTACTTTTCAGCTTGCCATAATCAAAGAATTATGGAATAAATATAGTAAACTGTTCCTATATTGTCAATGTACTTTTTTAAAGGAGCCTCCATGAATATTCAATTACCTGAAAATGTCAAGTCTATTTTAACAATTTTATCCAAATTTGGGCACTCTGCTTATATAGTAGGTGGGTGTGTACGCGACCATTTAATGGAAAAAAAACCTAAAGATTGGGATATTGCTACATCTGCTTTGCCTCACGAAATAAAAAAAATTTTTAGACACACTATTGATATAGGCATAAAACATGGCACCGTTACAGTAGTAATGCAACGTTGCAACTACGAAGTAACTACTTTTCGCATAGATGGCGTTTACTTAGATGGACGCCGTCCAAAGGATGTAACATTTACTTCCGATTTAGAAAAAGATTTAAGCAGACGTGATTTTACTATTAACGCAATAGCATATAATCCCAACACCGGTATTGTAGATCCCTTTAACGGCTTAAAAGATATTCAAAATAAAATTATTTGTTGTGTAGGTGATGCTTCATTTAGATTTCAAGAAGATGCACTTAGGATGATGCGTGCCATACGTTTTAGTGCTCAATTATCTTTTAATATTGATCAAAATACATTACAAGCTATTTCCTTGTTATCAGAACGCTTAGGAATGGTCAGCATGGAACGAATTCGAGAAGAACTTACAAAAATTCTATCATCACCTAATCCTAAAGCTTTAACTCTACTGGAAAAAACAAATTTATGGACTCATATTCAGCGTGAAAAATCTTTTTATGGCAATTTAGAACAAGCCTCTGAATGGCTTAAACTTTGTCCAAAAGAACCTGCCATGATGTATGCTTTACTTTTTTGTGATAAAGCATTTATGTGTCATATGAAATTTGATAACCATACAGTCAAAGAAACGGCCATTTATGTTAATTGGTTAAAAAAATTCATTGCAAATAAACGTTACTCGGTGAAACTTGCCTTAAACGAACTGGGGCATCGACAATTAAATAATTTGCTTATTTTAAAAAAAATCATTAATCCGGAAGAATCCGGTCATTGGGAAGATGTACAAGCAATCGCAGAGGATATCATCGAATCAGGCGAATGCTTTACTCTTAAAGACCTGGCAATTGATGGGCAAATTCTTATAAACGCGGGGATTCCTCCGGGTGAAACTATGGGACAGATTATGACAGGTTTGCTTAATAAAGTAATGGACGATCCATTACTTAACCAAAAAGAAATTCTAATTAAAATTGCCTTAAATTTGTTAGACTAGTCTCGTCCTGATACTCATTGCATACGATAAGGTAGGTGTGTGTTAAAAATAAATGTAAGTTGGTATTAGGAGGACGTCATGAGCGGCTTACACCATTCGGTAACTATGGCATTTGGTTTATCTGGAACTGTAAGAGAAAAAGGCTATTATAAAACAACGGATGGTATGCGGATTATCCGTAAAACAAAAGACGGACGCAGCCAAATCTTGGCGTGGCATCAAATAAAAGAACATTGTAATACTTCCGGTTATCCCTGGATGGATCGATACCATTTAACTAATAGTGGTAATCCCTATGCTTTTGCAGACGGTGAACATTATGTAATGACCGACAATTTTCATAACAGAGAAGTGGATTTTACAGATAATCAAGAATTTTTAAAAATTGTAAAAGCTATAGCCCATTGGCACAGTTGTGCAAGAGGCATTAGCTTTAGTAACGAGGCTTCCCTAAATAAAAATCAATTACTTGAGCCTCTTACAGAAATTTTTAAAGCTGAAGGCAAAGCTTTGGATATTATTCGTAAGCGTATCCGTAAACAGTCCCAACTATCAGATTTTGATGTGCTGTTTGTTAAACACTATCCTAACTACAGAGAACGAGTCCAAAAAGCTCATCAGTTGTTAGAAAGTACAGGCTACCTTAAACGTTTTAATCAAGCTCACAAAATGTCGCATATATGCCACGGCAACCTAAAAGAAGATTATTTATATTTACATGGAGATCAAGTGTATATCACAAAATTAAACCATGCTACTTTAGATTATCAATTAAACGATTTATGCAGTCTGATACGCAGAAGGGAAAAAAAACGACGCCATCAAAAAGATCAAAAAGAACTAAGCCATAATATAATTTTAGAAGCTTATAGCCAAGTAATGCCTCTTGAAACTGATGAAGAGGTGATTTTAGAGGCCATACTTCTATACCCCAGCACCTTTATTAAGATTGTAACGGAGTATTATAAGAAAAAGCGGTCTTGGACTCCGGTATCCATGGCTAATAAAATGCAAGAAGTACTTAAACTTGATGAATCATTCACTTGATTATTTCACCATAACCAAGTATACTGTCGTTCAAAAGCATTCTAATATTTTATGGCAATATTGATTTGCATAAACGTAAGGAGGCGGAGACATGACAGACGGTTTTGACAATGATGACAAAAGACATAGCAGCCCTCCTAATGATAGAGATGACGATAGGGCTGACAGTAGAGAATATGAAAAAAAAGATAGAAAAAAAACTCCTGCTAAAGGAAAAAAGCGTAAAGGCAGTGGGGGTAAAAGTAATTTTGCACTTTTTTATGTAATAACAATGATTGTAGGGATAATAGTTTGTGTCGCTTTGTTTGCTATAGCATATCAATCTCTTGTACCGGACCGTATAACCGGCACACCAAATTCAGGACAACAAGCTAATCCTGTGGATTTTGTAAGACCGGTTCAGGAACAAGTATTAGGTATGGTAACAGGAGTAAGTACCTCCGGCACTCGTTCTCTTACGCTTTTAATTTTAGAGACCGGGCGGACTGAGCAATTTACGACAACAGAAACAACCGGTGTTCAAAATCGTTTTGGATCACCCATTGGTTTTGGTGAACTTAACTTGGGTCAAATTGTTGAGGTAACTTTTGATGCCAATACTCAAGAGATGTCTGCTATTTCACTTAGCGGACGGGCATGGAACCAACAACACAGAGGTAGTGTTAATATTAATTTAGAATCTGCAACTATAACCATAGGCAACCAGGTATACACTTATAGCAGCCGTACTTTGGTATTAAACCAAAATCAGCCTTTCTCAATTGCGCTTGTTAACCCCAATGATGTTTTAACACTTTGGGGATACGGAGATAAAGTGTGGAGCATTACTGTAGACACCGGTCATGGCTTTATAAGATTTGAAAATGCAGACCGCGTGGTTAATGGTACTGTAGCTATTGGCAATTCTATTTTTACACCATTAGAAGGATCTGATGCTATATCTGCCTTAGAAGGCACCCACCGCGTAATAATAGATGGCAGAAATATTGAAACTTTTATTGCCGATGTGGTAGTACGTCAAAGCGAAACTATAGTGGTAAACCTTATGGATGTAACCTTTAGAACCGGAACTCTGCAGCTTGTTATAAATGACTCAGATACATCTGTATTTATAAACGGTGATGCAGTAGAGTTGGTTAATTCTTTAGTTGAAGTAGAATATGGTACTCATATGTTACGGCTGGAACGTCCCGGATTTTTGCCTGTACAACAGGAATTTGAAATGTCTCAGCCTTTTATGAGGCTGGAAGTAGATTTGCCTAGAGGAGCACTACTGTTTCAAGTTATAATTGAAACTTTCCCTTCTAATTCTCAGGTGTTTTTAGATGGTGTATTCCAAGGAAATTCTCCTCTTACGTTAGAATTAGAACAGGGTACCTATCAGGTTATTGCACGTAGAGCAGGCTATGAGGATCGTGCGCAAAATGTGTTTGTAGGTGAACGCGCATCAAATCAGGTTTTATTACAACTGACGCAATTGCCAAACCATTTACTGCCATCACCTTCCCCTACACCGTCTGCAACTACACCACCGGAGCAGGAAGTTCTTCCGCCACTACCACCGGGTTGGGCACCAATACCTACGCCCACTCTTCCTCCAAGCTGGGATCCACCTTTGCCTGATGATATATTTCAGCAACCGGTTGCTCCGGTTTGGCCACCTGACCCACCGGAAAACATTTTGCCTGAAACTTTGCCGGGTGAAGTTCCGTGGCCACCTTTGCCGGAACATTTACCACTTCCGCCCGGATTTTAATGAGAGAAGCACTACACAATTTAGAGCCTGAAGAACAACAAATAGTACAAAATTTAGCTCAAAAAATAAATTTAGAAGATCCTATCGCAATAATGCAGTACGGTTCTGCTATTCAAAATAAAATTGCTCAAATTTCTGATTCTGTACTTCAAAGTGTCCGTACAAATCAGATGAGCAGAGCAGATAAAAGTTTATCTGATTTAGTTATGGAAATAAAATCCTTTGTTGCAATCGTAACAAAAGAGCGCAAAGGATTGCTTGGCAAGCCGGATAATTCCAAGCGGCGTACAGAAAAAATATTGGCTAATTATCCTAAAGTTGAGGCTAACATAAACAAGATACAAACTGAGCTTGAAGCACATCAACGGCAATTAATAAAAGATATACACAAATTAAATTTGTTGTATGATAAAAATCAGGTCTATTTTAAAGAACTAACCATGTTTATAATTGCCGGTGAAGAGAGATTTGCTAAATTTTGCAATCAAGAAGTTGCTGTTCAACGTCAAAAAGTAGAATCAACCGGCGATGAACCGGAGACTCAAAAATTAAACAACATGCTGCAACTGGCAAATCGCTTTGAAAAGAAACTTCACGACCTAAAATTAAGCCGTACTGTCAGTATGCAAATGGCTCCTCAAATTCGACTTTTACAAAATAATGATGGGATACTGCTGGAAAAGATACAATCCAGCATCGTTAGCAGTATCCCTCTTTGGAAAAACCAGATGATATTAGCTATAGGATCGGCCAACAGCCATGTTGCTTTAGCAACTCAAAACCAAGTAGTGGATGTGGCAAAATGCAATAACAGCCTGATTACTACTATTAACGAGGTGCTGCAACTACATGAAAGAGGCCGTCAAGACAGGACACAGGCAGAAACTGAACTGCTGGTTCTAAAAAGTAAGGGAGAAGCTATTTGACTTTATCACTAAAAAATATCTGCAAAAGCTTTGGCTCTAAGCAGGTTCTTAAAGACGTGGATTTTACCGTATCTGCCGGTGAATCCCTTGGATATTTAGGGCGCAATGGTGCCGGAAAGACTACTACTATCCGCATAATAACAGATATCTTTCGACCTGATAGCGGACAAGTATTATTAGACGGAAAGCCAATTGATCGTAATAAAGTATCTGTTGGCTATCTGCCTGAGGAACGAGGATTATATCCCAAAACCAAAGTTGGAGAGCAAATGATATACATCGGCGAACTTAAAGGCATGACTCAAGCCGATGCAAAAAAACGTGCAATGCAACTGCTGGAGGAAGTAGAAGGGGCAGAGTATTGGTCTAAGAAGCTGGATACTTTGTCTAAAGGCAATCAGCAAAAGATACAGTTGGCAATTGCCGTTCTTAACGACCCGGATATTGTAATTTTAGACGAGCCATTTTCAGGATTAGATCCTGTTAATGCAACTATCTTAAAAAGGCTTATTCTTAAACAGGTAAGTTTAGGTAAAATAGTCCTGTTTTCCAGCCATCAAATGTCTTACGTAGAGGAATTTTGTGAAGATATAGTTATTCTCAACCAAGGGCAGATAGTGGTAGGTGGCAAGATAAGAGATATAAAACGCACATACCCGCGTAATCGTCTAGCTGTTTCACCTGAAGGAGATATAGAAACTTTTCTGGCTTCTTTAACAAACATGGAATTGTGGCATAAAATAACATCCAATGCAGCACTAAAAGGTGAAGAGCTAGAGATCACGTTAAAGGATCCGGAAAATAAAAAAGACCTTATACAAATGCTTACAGCATTACCTATGGGTGTTGATAAGATACATGTTATAGAACCCACGTTAGAAGAGATATTTGTTGAAAAGGCAGGAGATCAAGTTTGAACAAAATATGGGCAGTAATCCGCTTTGAATTTCTTACCTTCACCAAAAGCAGCAGTTTTATAGGCATGACTCTTTTAATGGTGGCTATATCAGTAATTGGGCCTACAATACCTACTATCATTCATTTATTTCAAAATGCAGGGTTAACAGAAGAAAGAATTATTGCTGTAGTAGACAATACGGGGCGTTTTGATGAATATGCTTTAGAATATAACCTTACGCCAAGGGTTATTATATATGATGACATTTCTTCTGCACGGTTAGCTGTTGGAGAAGGCCGCTTTAGCTATGCAGTAGAGTTAAACCACTACCAATATACCTTATATACTACTGCCATGGGTGCGCGAGTGGTGAACTTGATGAATCAATTGGATAATTTAGTGCGCACTCAATACCAACTTGAGCAGTTTGATGCAATGGGGATAGATTCATATCAAGTACATTTTATAATGGACTTTGAGCCTTATGGTAAAATTATGACAGTTGGCTCTAATGGAGAAGTAGGCGCAGGTTCAATTGATGACTTTTGGGGTAACGCAGTTTTTGCTTATGTACTTAGTTTTATGCTATATTTCTCCCTTCTAACAGGAAGCCAGTATATACTTACTTCAGTAGTACGGGAAAAATCTACTAAAACCATGGAAATTTTGATAACCTCCTGCAAGTCTGACCATCTTATTAATGGTAAAGTTTTAGGGGTGGGAGCCGCAAGCTTACTTCAATTGCTGTTGGTAGTGGCATTGGGCAGTATCTCTTTATATATAAATGGGATTTTAATGTTGGCTAGAAACCCGGTTGATATAGAAACTTTATTTGTTACAAGTACTGTGCCAATGGATATTATTATATTGATGTTGGTGTACTTTGTACTTGGCTTTGCTATGTACGCTTATATGCAAGGAGCTTTGGCCTCTACAATTAGCCGTATGGAGGATGCAAGCAGTGTGTCCGGGCTTCCTGTTATGCTTGTTGTAATAGGCTTTTTAGCAGCTATGGTTGGTTTTTCAAATCCTAATGCAGGATGGTATGTAGCTCTTTCTTATGTGCCGTTTTTCGCGCCTTTTGTAATGTTTGTACGCATCTGTGTTAGGGACGCTGCGGCCTGGGAAATAGGACTCTCTATTGCAACCCAAATTATTACAATTGGGATACTGGCTTGGTTGGGTAGCCGCATTTACAGAATGGGTACTTTAGCATATGGAAACAGGCCAAAGTTAAAAGATTTTATAGATGCAATAAAATAATGGCAATAACTCTGTTAACTCACTGGAAATTTGTTGACAGATAGAATAACCCGTGATAATATGGGAATTGCAACGGAAGTGCGTCCCCTTGGACGATTGATACCCCAGTAGGAGGATTTAAATGAAGACAGGTACAGTGAAATGGTTTAACGCAGAAAAAGGCTATGGATTTATCTCTATCCAAGGCGAAGATGATGTATTTGTACACTTTTCAGCTATCAATGCAGAGGGTTTTAAAACCCTTGAAGAAGGACAGGAAGTTCAGTTTGATGTTGTTCAAGGTGCAAAGGGGCCACAGGCTGCCAATGTAGTTCGCGCTTAACTCGTTCGTATATTCAATGATGCGCTGCCGCCGCATTTAATATATATGTTATTTGCTAGGCAATCTGCAATCCTATGGCTTGATATGAACGAAAAACCTCTCATTCTTATGAGAGGTTTTTTTTGAGGGACAGCAAAAAATTTATGCAGAGGAATTAGTGTCAGAAAAGGAGATATTACATTGGGACGACATATGCGTTGTAGCCGCTGTAGAGAAATGCACGAGCATGAAATAGGAGATATACCTTTCGTGTGCAATTCCTGTAAAGAATCAGACAAAGATAATTATGAAAAAATTAGAGAAATCCTAAAAAATAATTCTAGCGGTCTTAGCCCAACAGAAGTTGGTGAATTGGCGGGGATACCCGCTACAAAAGTATTAAGTCTAATGAAAGCGTTTGCACATTAGTGTTTAAAGTATTTTTTTGTAAAATTTGCGTAAAATAACCCCCATGCCAATTATGTAATTTGATTAGCGAGGGGGTTATTTTTGTGAAGCAGTATTATCCAAAAACAAAATTGGTAAAAGTTTGATCAATTATTATCAAAACAGCAACAATAATGAGATAGTAAGCGAAGTAACGCAGTTTACTTGCTGCAACTATTTTAAGCATTAATTTTATTGCAAAGTAGCCGGATATCATTGCGGCAAAAAATCCAACTATAACCGGCATGGTAAAAAAGAAATTAATATCAGCTTGCCCAATAAGCAATTGTCTTATTTCTAGGACAGTAGCACCGGCTATAGCAGGTATAGATAATAAAAATGAAAAGTTTACTGCCGATTTTCGGTCAATCCCTTGAACTACCGCCCCAAAAATGGTACTGCCTGACCTCGAAATCCCCGGCATAATAGCAACAGCTTGGGTAAGACCTATAAGCAAAGCGTCTTTTCCGGTTATTTCGTCAACGTTTTTTGAGCCATCTTTGTATTTGTCAGTTATTATCAAGATGATCCCCGTTATAATAAACCCAATTGCCAAAAAATTTCCTGTAAACAATGTGTCTATGATGTCTCCAAAAAGGAGAACTGCTACTACGGTAGGTAAGGTTCCCAAAATAAGCAGCAAGGTCAATTTTTGAAATGGATTTCTAAGAAGAGGTTTTATTCTGTCGAAGTATATAAACAACACCGGTATAATGGTTGCTATATGTACTACAACGCTAAAAGTAAGCAAACCTTCCTCAATTCCAAAAATACGTTGCAAAAGCAGTAAATGACCTGAACTTGATACAGGTAAAAATTCTGTTACTCCTTGCAGTAATCCTAAAATTATAGCTTCTAAAATTGTCATAAAAATCAGTGTCCCTTCAAATAATAACTTGATATGTTATAACTTTTCAGCAGATGGATTTACATGTACCATACAATGCTTTACCTTGGGGAACCCTTCCTCAATAGCATCATGCACCCGTTGCGCGGTTTCGTGAGCCTTTTGCAAGGTATCTAAAGGGTTTGTGTGAATTTCCACGTCTACATAGATTTTGTTACCAAAAAGCCTTGTTTTTAAGCGATCTATCCCATCTACAGATTCTTGTGCTAAAATCACCTTACGCATTTCATCAATTACTTCATCATCGCAAGCTTTATCAGTCATTTTTCCAATAGCGTCTATAGCTATGCCTACAGCAGTTTTAAGTATAAATAAGCAAATTATAATTGCTGCAATTGAATCAAAAATGGGAAAACCCATCCTTGCACCTAAAATGCCAATAAAACTTCCGATAGATGAAAGGCCGTCTGCGCGGCTATGCCATGCATCAGCCATAAGCGCACTTGAGTCAATTTTTTTTGCTGTTGCACGTACGTACCAGTACAGGGCTTCTTTTACCCCAATAGAAATAACGGCCGCAACCAATGCCAACAAACCCGGCACAGCAATTTCACGGTATTCTCCGGATAATATTCTTTGAATACCGGCCCAGCCAATTCCGGCCCCCACTGTAAATACAAGTGCTGCTAATATTAAGGTGGCAACACATTCAAACCTTTCGTGTCCGTAAGGATGTTCTTTATCAGGTTCTTGATTAGCCAACTTTACACCTATAATTACGATTACCGTACTAAAAAGGTCGGTTATAGAATGGATAGCATCAGAAATCATTGCGGCAGAGTTTGCAACTATCCCTGCAAACAGCTTAAACGCAGATAAAATAATATTAACAATAATACTGTTACGTGCTACTTTAATTGCCATTTGCTCGTTAGCTCGGTTCATTAAAAATTACCTCCTCATTCAACATAACCAAAAATAATACAAAAAAGCACACCTACGGAACATACACTGTCCCGCAGGTGTGCTTTAATTTCACCTGCTGCTGCAAAATCGCAGCCCGGCCCCATAAACTCTGTTAAAGTTTATCGCCTGCTCAGTTTGTATTGTTAGACTTCTTATGCTTGTTTACAGCATAAAAATGTCAAATGCAATAGAATGCTAAATACAGTTTGTAATATATCATATGTGATTACTGCTGTCAATATTTTTGTAAAGTTTTAACAGGTTATTAATTTCCTATGAGAGCTTTAGCAAATATTTCCGGATCAAAGGGCTGCAAATCGTCAATCCCTTCGCCTACGCCAACATATCTTACAGGAATATCCAGCTCGTTTTTAATGGACACAATAACGCCACCTTTAGCGGTACCATCCAACTTAGTAAGTACTATCCCTGTAATATCAGCAGTTTCCTTAAATAGTTTTGCTTGCTGTACCGCATTTTGGCCGGTTGTGGCGTCAAGTACCAAAAAAACTTCTCGCCGTACTTCGCCATAATGTGTTGAAATAATACGAAATATCTTGTTTAACTCTTCCATCAGATTCTTTTTGTTATGCAAACGCCCTGCGGTATCTACAATCAGGACATCCACATTGCGCGCCTTTGCCGCCTGAACCCCATCATATACTACTGCTGCCGGGTCTGAATTGCTTTCGTGCTTAATAAGCGGCACATCAGACCGTTGACACCATATTTCCAACTGCTCTACTGCTGCCGCACGGAATGTATCTGCCGCAGCAATTAATACAGACTTTCCTTCTGATTTTAGACGCTTGGTAAGCTTGCCGATAGTGGTTGTTTTTCCTACTCCATTTACACCAATGATTAAAATTACCGCAGGGCTTTCCAAGTTAAAGGATGCATTGTCCCCTTTTAGCTTCTCTTTAATAGCATCTGCTAATAATTCTTTTATCTTTTTGGGATCTGAAACCTTTTCCGCTTTAACCCTATCTCTTAAAGTTTCTACCAACTCCATAGCGGTTTCTACGCCAAGATCTGCTAAAATCAGTATTTCTTCTAAAGCCTCAAAAAGCTCTTCGTCTATAACACCAAATTGTTTTGCAATATTATCTACCCCGGCCATTAAATTTTCTCGGGTTTTTGATAGTCCTTTTTTCATTTTATCAAATAGGCTTAGTGGTTTTTCAATTTCGGTGTTATCAGATTCAGTTTTTTCAACTTTGACATCAGATTCCTGATTATCATTTATATCTTGGACAACAGTCTCTTCTACTTCAACGTTTTTCTTTTTGAATAGAGGCATAATAATATTTTTCCCTCGCTTTATTACAACTTCCTAAACTTTTAATGCCCGGTCTAAATCGGCAATAATGTCATCTATATGCTCGGTTCCAATAGAAAGACGGATGCTGTTTGGTTTAATCCCTTGATCCAAAAGCTCTTCGGCATTAAGCTGAGAATGAGTAGTACTTGCCGGATGGATAACAAGTGATTTACTGTCAGCTACGTTTGCAAGCAAAGAGAACAATTGCATTTTGTCAATAACAGCCATTGCTCGTTTTGCATCTCCCTTTATTTCAAATGTGAAAATAGCCCCTGCACCATTAGGAATATACCGTTTATATAAAGCATGGCTGGAATGGGTAGGTAAAGACGGATGATTAACCGTTTCTACCTCCGGATGCTTCATCAAGAAATCTACAACTTTAAGCGAATTTTCAACATGGCGTTCTACACGCAATGATAATGTCTCAAGACCCTGTAAAAACAAGAAGGAATGAAAAGGGCTGAGTGTGGCTCCGGTATCACGCATTAAAGTAATCCGCATTTTAACGATATAAGCCAAATCTCCGGCAACATCTGTCAGTATTGCTCCGTGATAGCTTGGATTAGGTTGAGAGAGTCCCGGAAATTTATCATTGGCAGCCCAGTCAAAATTACCGCTGTCTATAACTACACCACCTATGCAGGTTCCATGGCCACCGATAAACTTAGTAGCTGAATGAATAATAACGTCTGCACCATACTCGATGGGTCTAAGCAAATATGGCGTGGCAAAAGTATTGTCTGCAAGCAAAGGAATTCCATGTTTATGAGCAATATTTGCAATTTCAGCTACATCTAAAATAGTTGAATTTGGATTTCCCATTGTTTCAATAAAAATAGCTTTTGTATTGTATTTGATAGCTTTTTCAAAATTAGTTGGGTCACTTCCATCTACAAAAGTAGTGCTAATGCCCATATCAGGCAGAGTTTGAGCCAGCAAATTAAAAGAACCGCCATATAGACATTTGTCACTTACTATATGGTCGCCGGCTTTAGCAATATTTAAAATTGCATATGTTAACGCTGCTGAGCCGGAGGCCGTTGCTAAAGCTGCAACACCACCTTCTAATGCTGCTATTCTTTGCTCAAATACATCAGATGTTGGATTCATCAGACGAGTATATATGTTACCCGGTTCTGATAATGCAAACCTGCCTGCTGCCTGCGCAGTATCTTTAAACACATAAGATGTAGTAGCGTATATAGGAACCGCACGAGAATCTGTAGTTGGATCTGCGTTTTCCTGCCCTGCATGAAGTTGCAAAGTTTCAAATTTGTAATTTTCGTTAGACATTTTAAATCATTTCTCCTTTTTTAATATGAAAGTCCACCACGAATAACTTGAAAATCATTAAAAACTGTTGTAGATAAATATCTTTCCCCGGTATCAGGAAATACTACTACAATCGTTTTGCCTTTATATTCCGGTTCTTTTGCTGTCACTGTAGCTGCAAAAAGAGCAGCCCCGGAAGATATACCTACTAAAAGCCCTTCTGTTTTAGCTAATTCTCTTGTACATGCAAAAGCCTGTTCGTTTTCTACTAAAAAAGTATCATCTATTACATGGCCATTATAGTTTTTAGGTATAAACCCGGCTCCTATACCCTGTATTTTATGAGGACCGGGAGGAAAACCTGATAAAACTCCGGAATCCGCCGGTTCTACTGCAATAACTTCTATTTCAGGTTTTTTCTGTTTTAATACTTCGCCAACACCGGTTATAGTTCCGGCTGTGCCAACCCCACTTATAAATATATCTATATCGCCTTGAGTATCGTTCCATATCTCCAGTGCTGTAGTGCGGCGATGCATTTCCGGATTAGCCGGGTTAGAAAACTGGTCTAAAATAATACTCCCCGGTGTGGTTCTTTGAATTTCTTCTGCTTTTGCTATGGCACCTTTCATGCCTTTTGCTCCATCTGTTAATACTAACTTTGCGCCTAAAGCTTTTAGCATGTTGCGACGCTCTACGCTCATGGTATCCGGCATAGTCAAGATTAATTTGTAGCCTCTTGATGCTGCAACAAACGCAAGAGATATACCCGTATTGCCGCTTGTAGGCTCAATTATTACTGTATCCGAGGTAAGTTTGCCGGATTCTTCCGCAGCTTTAATCATTGCGTATCCGGCACGATCTTTTACACTTCCTAAAGGATTAAAATATTCAAGCTTAGCAATTATTTTACCTTCTATGCCGTGCTTTCGATTGTAATTAGATAGTTCTAACATAGGTGTATTGCCTATTAAATCGGTTAAGCTTTTTGCTATGGTTGCCATAAGACCCCTCCATCTCTATAAATAGAACAAAATATTTAGTCATTAATTATAAAGCTAGTAGGGCTTGAAGTCAAAACCGGGAAATGATACCATGAAGCGATAATGATAACACATCATAATATTTAGGATAAAGGGAGCCACATAATGGGTGTGATATTTGAGACATGATTAAATCAGATACATTAGGTGTAATAGGGCGGTTAAACCATTGTGGTATTATGACCAATTATCAATGTAATGCAGCTTGCAGACACTGCTTATATGCATGTTCGCCGGATAGGAGCGGGGGATATATAAGCAAAGAAACTGCGCAGGACATATGTACTTCATTAGTTAAAGGCGGCTGCAAATCTGTACATATAGGCGGCGGCGAACCATTTTTAAATTTTAACGGCTTAATAAATTTGCTGGAAGCAACTCGAAAAACAGGCATTCAAGTAGATTATATAGAAACCAATGGATTTTGGGCCGCAGATGAAAATTTAGCCACAAGCTATTTACATGAGCTATCCAAAGCGGGGGTAGATGCACTTTGTATATCTTTGGATCCATTTCATGCAGAATATATTCCGTATTCCTTGCCCTTGCGTTTAGCAGAGATATGCAAAAATAACCATTTTGGATATTTTTTATGGCAGGAGCATTTTTCAAAGATCCTTGCTTCTGTACCACAGCACAAAATCCATAACAGAAAAAAGTTAGAAAAATTGATATCCCCAAATTATGTATTGGAAACCGCCCGCAACTATGGCGTTAAAATGGGTGGGCGAGCCATTAATATAGAAAAAGAATACATGGAACCAAAAGACTTGGCTGATTTATTAAATTCTACTCCCTGCCGTAATCTTTTATCTACGGATCATTTTCACGTGGATTTATATGGAAAATTCATACCTCCGGGATGTACAGGCATTGCTATCCCTTTAGAAGAAGCCTTAAATGGCATACCTGAAAGAAAATATCCTGCTTTTGAATCGCTCCTTTTTGGCGGAGTGGCAAAGTTATATGAATATGCAAAAAAGAGGGGCTTTGCGAAATCTGAGAAAAAAATTAAAAATGAATATACTTCAAGTTGCGCGCTATGCTTTCATATACGAAAATGGCTTAGCGAGCGTGCCGGATGCCCGGAATTGAATGCTGAACATTATAAAGCTTCACTTAGCTGTTATTAGATCGGACAGATCTGCTGAAATAATCTCACCAAAAATTTGATAAAGCGGCAAAATAAATGTGCGCAATCGGTGGCAAAATGAGACCGGTTGCGCACACTTGCTGCGCCAAAAAACGTTGATATTTAAGGATTTTAATCTTCTATGTTATGATTTGCGGCAGCAGTAATACCGTTAGCACTACCGGTATCATTGCTTGGACTTTTAGCCAATATGCCTATAATATCACCATACAATGTTTTAGCATTAGCTTTCCAATTATTTTGTATAATACGCGCCTGATCCCTTGTATCAACAGAGATAGACAGCTCCATTAAAACTCGTGCTTCTTCATAAACGCCGCATTTTACCATAAACTCATCGTTTTCTGCATTAGGAAAAAATGTAGCAGTGTTTTCAAATGATCTTTTGATGTCTTTTCGGTTTTCTTTGATGTACTGATTGATTTTGCTACGGATATTTAGTGGTATATGTTCTTCAAAATATTCTAAAGTTTGAAGCCCCTCGTCGGTAATAGTATATATAGTATTGTTATTGTCTGTTGTTACATCCAAATAACCACCATCTACCATGTCTGCCAAGGACTGTTGGAGTGTATAATAGTCCATATAGTCATCTTCTCGAATATAGTCCGTTATTTGACTGCGAGATAGTGGCAAATCCATTTTTTCTATCAAATATAGCAACAGCAACTTGTTTTCCGGGCTTTGGCCGTCCGCTGACATTTCAAGTTTCACCTCTTTAATAGACTTCTTGCATAATTGGACAATGCCGGAGGTCTAATAGTCACCTTCATTTAGTTGAAGTAATCCTGTAAGCAATGCATCATCTATCCACTCAGCATCTATCTGCCATTTGTCGGAAAAATACTTTGCCCACTGTTTTTGTAATTTTTCGCCGTCATCGGGCAAATACATTTTACGGGCAAAATAAGTTTGAAGCAAGTCTTGTTCTTCTAAAGATAATGTTAGATGCGACAATTGTTCTGTGCTAAGTTGCCCCGCTTTCTTGGAAGAATTTATAACGGGTCTTAAAGATGGGCCTGTTTTGCCATAGTGTTCTGCTACTACTATAGTACCGGCTACCATGTCGCCAATTCGTTTATGTTTGTCAGAAAACAAAATAAAAAACAACCCAATATACAAAATATCCAGCACTGCACGAAACAGATTACGGGCTAAAGATTGAGGAAATTCTATTGGCTGCCCGTTATCTCTTATAACCCTAAGTCCAAAAAGCTTTTTACCAACGGACTGACCATTCATTGTCATTTCGCAAACAATAAAATAACAGAAATAAATTACAAACCATGATATAATCAAGAAGCCAAGAGCAAACCCTTCAACATCTGCTAAAGTGGCAAAACGATAATCATATATTCCAAATAAAATTACAACTGCAAGCATCAGACAAAAAATGATTTGCAAAAAAAAGTCGATTACAAAGGCTGCCAGGCGCGAGCCTGCCCCTGCTAATCGGTATTCTATTTCTATATTGGCCGGAGTTAAAATAATATGAGTTTTCATAAAAATACACTTCCTTTTTGAGATGTAGGAACATTCAGGAGAAAAATATGACAGAAACAAAATTTATAACGCAAAACGAAGAGCGTTGGCAACAGCTGGAAGCCTTTAACCAAACCCTCCGGCGCAAAGGTATAAGAGCCTTGTCTCAGATCGAAGTACGGGCTTTTGCAGAAACTTTTAGGGCAGTGGGATATCATCTGGCCTATGCTAAAACACATTTTCCCGATGGAACAAGTCTGCCATATCTTACCCATATAGTTGGGGTTGCCCACAATTACTATTACGTAAGAGAGCAGGGTAGTTTTTCAACAGTTAAAGAATATTTTCTGCACCAATTTCCACAGGCCACAAGAGCTGTTTGGCATTATGCGGCTGTATCAGCAATTTTATTTTTTGTTGGCATGTTTTTTGCCTATATCTATGTTGCCAACGATATCCAAAGATTTGATCAAATATTTCCCTTTGAACTTGCAGGCGATGGTGAAATGGGCGAAGGCGAAGTAATATGGGACTATGCTCTTATGAGTGCTGTTATAATGACTAACAATATTAGGGTGTCTATTATGGCACTTGCCTTTGGAATCACTGCCGGAATCGGAACAATCTGGATACTTTTTTACAATGGAATGATTGTTGGTGCGTTAGCCTCTTTTATAGCTGCAACCGGTGGCTCAAGGGATACTTTGATTTTTTGGTCACTAATTTTGCCTCATGGAGTGCCGGAACTGGCAGCTATTTTTTTGAGTGGTGCCTGTGGTCTAATGATTGGCAAGGCTCTTATTATGCCCGGTAACTACAGACGCAAAGATGCTGTAGTAAAACAAGCCAAGCAAGCTGTTTTATTAATGCCCGGTATTGCCGCTATACTAATAATTGCAGCTTTAATTGAAGGGTTTTTTACTCCTATGGGCATTTCCCCTTATTTTAAGCTTGGGTTTGCATTTTTAACTTTTGTAGGGCTGTACTTATATTTTGCGAAGCAATAGATACTGATTTACTGCTGTTGTGGAGAAATTTTCCGCAGTTGTTTCTACATTAGGGATAGCCATAGTATTTAAAGTGCGAAACAACTCGCGACGTTCATCTAAAAATGACCGGGCTACCTCTTGTACAAAAACATCATAATGAGATGTTAAAGCAATCAGCTCTTCATTTTTCATAAAAACAACAATTGGAAAATGGAAGCGTTTAAGATGAGCAACATGATTAGTTAGTTCTCGGGCTTCCTCTAAGGTTTCAAAATCCGTAAAAATAAACACCAGGCTACGGCGTTTTTGCTTTTGACATAGGGCTAAAAACGCCGCTTCATAGTTAGAAGTATCTTTTGTATCATGAATATGATATAGGGTTTCCATTAAATTATTACGATGAACCTCACCCTTACCGGGCATTACTAAGCTTCTTATTTCACGATCAAAAACCAATAAACCGCTTTGATCACCTTTTTGATTGACTATATCAGATAAAACCAATGCTGCGTTAATGGCATAGTCTAATTTTTTATATCCTTTGACACTATAGCTCATTGGCCTGCCCCCGTCTATCATCATAAAAACAGGCTGATTTTTTTCTATCTGATAATCGTTGACTATCAAACGCCTTTCGCGAGCAGTAACAGGCCAGTTGATTTTACGGTAATCGTCTCCTTCTACATAAGTTCGTAAGCTTTCAAATTCGGTACCTGCACCAAATATTTTAACCGTCTTATCCCCTTGTGGCAGTAGACGGTTTTTTTGCATCATAATCCTAAATCGCCTTAAATCTTTTAAGTTGGGGTAAACTTTAAATTCGCAGGGGCAGTGATGAGAATAATATTTTGTAGCCAGTCCTAATATACCTTGTACACGCAAATGGATGTATTCAAAGGTAAATGCACCTCTTTTAGAGGGAATAACTTCATAGGAAAAAATTTTTTCTGTATGCGGCGCAATCGTATGCATTAAATTTTTTGCAGCTACTTTAAAATGTCTGCCACTAACCTGATCCAAGGCATGTACTTTAATAATATACATTGAGGGATTATGCACTGTAAAAGATATTTGATTAAGTGCGTAATGAGATAATTTTTCCGTATTAATCCGCTGTACTGTAAAGTCAGAAGCTTTTGGCGTTAAAATAAAATCTACAACCAGCAATGCAAATATAATCAAATTGTACATCCAAAAAACGAATTCCGATAAAAAAGAAGGAAGCAAAGCGGCGGCTAAAAGTAGAAATATGCCGGATACAGCTAAAATAACAAAGCGTCTGGTAACTCCCATAACTCACCTTGGAACCTTTACTTGAGACAGGATATTTTCTATAACTGTATCCGTTTTTACTCCATCAATTTCTGCTTCCGGTTTAAGTATTATGCGATGTTGTAAAATTGGCACAGTAAGCTTGCGTACATCGTCCGGGATTACAAAATCTCTGCCTTCCATAGCAGCACAAGCCTTAGAAGCCAGCATCAATGCTACAGAACCCCTTGGGCTTGCTCCATACATAATGGCACTTATACGGCGGGTAGTTTCTACAATGCTGACAATATAGTTCATTACACTATCTTCTACAGTAACTTGTGCAATCTCAGCCCTACAAGTTGCAATATCTTCTGAATTGCATATGGGTGATTTTGATAAATGAACATTGTTGAAGCCTTCGTGGTGCATTTGAAGCACTTGTTTTTCTGCTGCTATCCCGGGATAGGTAAGCAAAATTTTCATCATAAAGCGATCCATCAAAGCTTCCGGCAGTGGATATGTGCCTTCGTATTCAACGGGATTTTGCGTAGCCATTACAAAAAAAGGCTCTGCCATTACATGGCGATTGCCATCTATAGTTATAGCTCGCTCTTCCATTACCTCAAGCAATGCAGATTGCGTTTTTGGCGGGGTGCGGTTAATTTCGTCCGCCAAAAAAAGTTGAGTAAAAAGAGGGCCTTTGCGTAATTCAAAATCACCGGATTGCTGGTTGTATATCTTGGTACCCAAAATGTCGGAGGGCATAAGATCTGATGTGAACTGAACCCGCTTAAAATCCATATCCATAACTTGTGCTACTGTTCTTGCCCATAAAGTTTTAGCCAGCCCCGGTACACCTTCTACCAATACATGCCCACCTGCCAATAAGGCCGTAATGGCAAGGTCTGTTAGTGTCTCCTGCTGTTGAATTATTGAGTTAATTTCTGTTTTTAGATTTGTAGTAAGGGTTTTTGTATCCATTTATATTATCTCCTAGCTTTCTTATATAATCTGGCCAGTACTAATACCTGTTCATTTTCTTCTCGTTCCAATTCTTCATACAATGGGATAGGATATCCAAATCGTTTACCAAAGTGCCATGCTGCTATAATTCCGCCGATTATCAATTGTATTGTTATTAACCTTAGTCCCACAGGCATTTGACTAAATGTGCCGGGAGTATTATGAAAACCATGATAATACTCTGCAAAAAGAATACGGTCAGAATTCCAATATGATAAAGCATTTGCAATACCTTCACCATGTACAGGATAGTACATTAAATTGATATTGGTTATTAAGTCTGCACGGCCTGTCAATATCTCGCCCATTCCAAGATGGTACCAGCGCATACCGCCAAATGAAGAGGCATAGTGATTAGAAAGAGCCAGGTCTATGCTGTTAGGAATGCTGTTTTCCAGGTAAATTATCCGCCCACCTTGATATACCCATGACAGAATGTCCTCTGTTACCGCTCTTGTTGGCCCGGGGTTGGTAGGTTGTATTATAAGCACTACATCATTAAGAGACGCTTCTCTGATAGGGCGGCGCATTGTAGAAACAGGATATTGCATATGGTTTAAAGTATCAAACAATAAGCTTACCCCATAATCTCCATTAGAAAATGATGTAAAGTCCGGATATCTAAGACTATATGACTGTTGATTAGCCCCCCAGACTATGCCAAGCAAAAGGGCTACCAGTAATAGTATAATTACAATTTGATTGTAATTTCTATTTTTAGATCTATTTTCCATATAGAAGAATCTCCTCTGCAACGGCTGCAAAATGCTGATATTGTTCCTCTTCCAGTCCTTTTTTACCAAACCACGTCTGATGAAATACATCTACAATTGCTATAAAAGGCTCCGACAGAAGCGGGGAGGCTAAAGCTAATTCCCGTGCAAGTTGATCGTTAGTTTTATATTTATCTACCTTAATGGTTTTTTTATCATGCAAAGCAACTAGTACGGCAATATATAAATGGCGTACTGCGTCTCTAAACCGGCCGTTTTCGGCATATTTTCGGGCATCTTCAAGCAAATCTGACAAAGTAAAACGCTTGCGGGCAATATCATCAAAAAGGGTGGATATGGAGGACATTTCTTGCGCCGCTTTTTGCCCTCTACGCTTTAATATCATATAAGTTACACCTATAGAAGTAGCTAAAAGGAGTAGTGCTGTCGCAATTACAAAGATGAATGTTATAGTTTCCGGGTTATAAGTTGGCTCATGTGGAGTAGCTAAGTTTATTCTTTCAAGAAGGTTAAGGATTGCCCGTCCAAAAGCTTCAATTATGACTTGCTGATAATCTATTGCTCGCCCGGTTAAAATATCATATCCGGGACGTTCCAGCACCTCATGCATGGCCCGGTAAAAAGGTGTCATAATTGTGCTCCCTGCCCACGGGTTCCGGCAAGGCGTTCCAGACTAATTTCTATATCTAACCCCTCTTTTTTAATTTTCTGGTTAAAGTATATAAGTGCTGTCATAATTCCATCCATGGGACCCATTAAAATACCTACAAGCAGTGCTATATAAAATTGTAAAGTTCCTGTGTTTATCCAAAGAGCACCCAAATCTATCAAGTTTCCTGTAATCATAGATATTACAGCAATTACAGTTACTATTAAGCTTTGTGTGCTATATGAAAAAAGGTAAACGATTAATGCCCATAAAAGGCGAAGTCCAAGTATTTTCCAGAAATAACCTTTGAGCAGTTCAAATGACCTGGTTACAGTTGATAAAAAGAGCCGCTTTTCAAAAATTGCTACAGGAATAGATAAAGCAAAAATGTTAGAGTAGACTACATAAAAGATAGTAAAAGCCAAACCAATTATCGTTATATAAAAAGGATGCAACGACCCTAAAAAAGCGAAGCCATCTCCTACAGAAAAATAGATAACAACAGCCATTAATATTAACCAAGGCAATGTTAAAAGCAACTGAGCTATGGCAGATGTTAATACTCGTAATAAAGCATTAAACGTGTCTCTAAAAGGTAATTCTACAGGTTGGTTATAAAAAGCTTGTTTGGATATAAGAATATGCCCGGAAGCTGATAAATACATCCAGATAATATAAGGTGGAAGAATAATAGCAAAAATAAGCAAGACTACCATTATTATATAGTTATCATAATCATAAGAGCCTCCGGCAATAGAATAGACATACACCACCCCAAATGCTAAAACAATACTTAAAGTCATTATCAGCATAAAAGAGATGATACCTATAATTAAAGCAAAAGCTATTTGGGTTTTAAACGTGGCCTTGTATAAATCAAAGACTCTGTCCATTAAAGCGGCTGCATTCATTGGAAGATAATCGCGATGCATAAAACAGTCCTTTCTGACCCTCATGATTGGAGGGTATGCAACTTAGAAGCTGAATTTACAGCTTCTGAAACACTGACGCAAGAAGCCTACTGATTATATCATATAAAATGTCCTTGGAACATATGTGCAGAAGGGTTCCCGGGGAATATGTCTTATAGCAATTTCGATTGACATTAACACGTTTACGTGTTAATGCAAGCGGAAATTACGCCCCCTTCACCGACACGAAGCACGTTAGTGCGAAGTGGAGGTACCATACTTCAAAAAAAGACCGCCTCAATTATTATGAGAGCGGCTTTTTTCTTAGAGCCTGTTTAAAATTTTTTTATATGGTGAAAAGGAGATTTTGGATAGGCTCTTTATGATGTCTACCGGGTTGATTGGTTATCCAGCCACCGGATAGCAGCGTCAGCAACAAGCTTAATATTGTCAGTTTCAAAAGGCGTGGGAAGCCCTGCATCAGCAATAAGCTCTACAAATGTTTTGGTTCCTGCAAAGCCTACAAATCTTCTGTATTTTTCCCAAGCGGCGGCAAAATCTTTTTGACTTTCTGCCCAAAGGCTTAATGCCATAATTTGCGCTAAGCAATAATCAATGTAATAGAAAGGTACATCGTAAATATGCATTTGCGCTTGCCAGCGGCGGCCTTCCCCATAAAACGGGAAGTCTTTAACGTTAAGATAAGGTCTGTATTTTGCTTCAAGAGTTAGCCATAAATCATTGCGCTCTTTTGGGGACATCTCCGGTTTTTCGTAGATAAGATGCTGAAATTCGTC
>Ga0123355_10000622_pt1 | contig 47966 bp, 32 predicted proteins | sample TergutEmb28metaG_3_FD_89872 | JGI IMG/M metagenome (GOLD analysis project Ga0123355, IMG submission 89872) | Embiratermes neotenicus P1 segment gut microbial communities from Petit-Saut dam, French Guiana - Emb289 P1 | ecosystem: Host-associated > Arthropoda: Insects > Digestive system > Gut ...
AACTCTGCGTTTATCCCCGTTGGGAAGCCTACCTGCAGGTAGTGATCTTCTGACTGGTTATCTAGCGTGGTGTTGACTTCTACCCAGCGTGCACCTTTTTTAAGGGATACCAGGTTAACTATTTTGCATGGCTTTAGATGTTTAGAGCGGGATTTTTCATCAAAGGAGCGTGACTCTGGCAGCGCCCAGTTTATTACTACCTTAAATGTTGTTTCAAGCTCGCCCTGGTGTAGTAAAGTTATATCTGCTTTTTCGTTAAGGGTTGTAAATGTCTCGTTAATCTCGGGGACATGATGCTCCCATGGGTTGCCTATTTCGCCACTGTCTTTAAAGAAACCCAGGTTTTTGTATTCGCGCCCGGTTGCCTTTTCTACTGTGTTGAATGTGCCATTGGCATTGAAGGACACATGCAAAAACTCGTTTTCCATTATTTGTGGGGACATTAGCATCGTAACTGGGGTTTTGGCGCGTATGTTGTTAAGTGGCTGCATCTTAAACGCCCTGTAACCCATACCCGGTACATCTGTAGCTTCTAGCATAATATCAAATTGTTGTGTGTGAAGCACATTGGCAACATCGTTGGGGTTTTGGATGATTTGTGCGTTTTTCTTGTCTGTGCCAATGACTTGAAACTTAAGTGCCGTCCCATTTTCGTCTAATATCTGGAATGTATCTGCATTCCATTCGCGTGGAAGTTCTACTCTCACGCTTACAACTTCTGAGCGCTTAAACGGTGCCGGGTTGTACACGACAATAGCAGCGTCGTCACGGCTGAAGGCCCGCAGGTCTATATCACCGGCTACGTCCATAAATGCCCGCTCGAATACGCAAAGTGCCAACTCGCGAGATTGGCGATACCGGTCTACTACATCTTCATACACAATGTCACGCCCACAAGCACCAATGCTGTCGTGGCCGTGATTTTGAAGCAAGTAGTTGTAAGATAAATCTATAAAACCCTGTTGTGACGGCGCACCCAAGAATGATGAAAACACATCCATAGGCTCTGCAAGGTCTATAAGATACTGCTCTGTCATGAAGTTGTCTTGCTTGATATACATACGTGCAGACAATATCCAGCCAAACATACCAGAAACGCTACCTCTTGTGAAAGGCGCACGCATTTCGCCATACAAAACTGGTGAGTCTGGGTTAAGCTCGTCAATGGTGCTTTGTTCAAAATCTTGCAACGTTGAGTGGAATACATCCGCGTTTGGAAGTGCATCGTTTAAGTCTTTAATCATCTGAACTTCGCGCACATCTGGGCAAGATGAGTCATGCCCAGCAGACCAAAAACGGTGGGATGTGGTCCAGTCGTCGTCTTGTTCGCGCAGTGCCTGTTCGCCTCTGGGCTTAATTTCGTCCTTGTTATAACTAAAGAATGGGTGCGCGTATTGATAGTCCAACTTATATAGTTCTTTATCGTTGTTTAAAAGCTTGAACGTACCGTTATTGTCGTTCCATTTCATATTACGGTTATTTTCATTTTCTTGGTTGAAGTAAACCGGGCGCTGCACCACATACCAGATGTTATAACGCGGTCGCTTGCCCAGGCGCGAGGCATATATGCGGGAGCCATCGGGGCTCTCCCAAAAAAACTCGGACTTAGGGGTTACGTATTCGTTTATGCCCCGGTAGAAAGACGCGAACTGTATACCAAAGCCTTTATAAATTTGCGGGAGCTGCGAAATCTGCCCCCACCCAAAGGGCGAATATCCTGTTTTGCTAATACCGCCAAATTCACGCCCCATTTTGTGGCCGAGTTGAAGGTTGCGTATTAACGCTTCACCCCCAACGGTAAACTCGTCAGGTAGGTTATACCACGGGCCTATTGCTATGCGGCCCTCTTGTACGTATTTCATGAACTTTTCTTTCATCTCTGGGCGTACTTCTAAGTAATCTTGTAGCGGCATGGTTTGTGAGTCAAAGTGGAAATGCTTAAACTCTGGATTTTTGTCCAGGATATCAAACAGCATATCAACCATGTACACCAGCATATGCTGGGTGCGCCTAGCAGAAAACCGCCACTCTCTATCCCAATGTGTGTTCGAAATAAAATGGCATTTAATCTTTTTGTTGTCGCTCATTTATTTTCCCTCCTTTATGATTTTTAAGATATCTGCGAAATTTTCCATGTAGTGGCAGCATAGTGGCTTTGTCCCGCTTTCTACAATATTGCCGCCGCTTATCCCCACTGTGGTATACCCTGCCAAACGTACAGAGCATACCCCGGCACCACTATCTTCTATGCCAAGCACGTGATGGCGTTCGCTAAAAGGTATCCCCAGCCCTACAATTGCAGTCTCGGAATATAGCCATGGGTGCGGCTTGGGAGACAGCTCGCCCAATGTACCGCTCGCACCCTTGCGAAGCGGGAAGCCAGCCGTAATAGACGCATCATAAAAATCCTCTGGTGCGCCCATGCCAAAGGTCTTAAACGCAGATATTATTTCTGGCCATGCTTTCTCGTATAAGCCGGATGTTACCAGGCCTATTTTTATCCCCATGCCTTTTAATTCTTGCAAAAACTCTTTTACGCCTTCAGTTGGCGTAAAAGCGCCGTCTTTGCCACGGCCCTCCATGATTTCTTTCATCTCGCGGTGGGTATGTTCGAAATAAAAATTCCTGGCAGCTTCTAGTGACGCGCCTGGGCAATATTTTTCTATGCAGTACTGCAAGTGCTCGGTCACGCTGTGGCCGGACACAAATGGTATATCTGCTTCTTCGAATTGGAATTTAGGGTTTTTTGTGAGGCTTGCAATGCTTAGCTCTATTATCCAAATCCAAAATTCTTCGCTGCGCACGGTTGTACCATCTAGGTCCATGAGTACGGCCTTTACAGGAGTCTCCAACTTTACAGGGTGTAGCGGATAATACGTGGGGAAAGCCACCGCAGATTTTACACAGGCCAAGGCATGACTGCCAAAAGAAATAAACTCTAACTTGCCGTCACCAGTTTCTATAATATCTATGACCCCGTTTTGCCCTGTTACAAAACGCCTGTCATCTGTTTGGCTTAAGCTGCGAAAGCCGCTTTCCGGCCCTATATCTCCCAAGCCGGGTATATTAATCATCATGTAAAACATCCCTTCTCATGTTATATGGAATATTATACGGCTATAGTTTGATATGTCAAATCCGGCTCCTTGTGTACATATATCTCCATACATTGCCAGCGCAACCAAAAACAAAAAAATGCATTATGATATGCATAGGCGAAAAAATAAGACAACACAGGGGTGATTAAAATAAATGACCAACAAATCCTTAATCTTTTTTTGGACCGTGACGAAAATGCTTTGGGCATAACAGTGCAAAAATACGGGCGCATATTATTCAAAGTTGCGCACAACATCCTCAACAATAACCAAGACGCAGAGGAGTGTGTTAACGACACATTAATGCAGGCCTGGAAGGTAATCCCGCCAAAGCAACCGGAGTTCTTGGGTGCGTATTTGGCCAAAATTGTACGCAATTTTTCCCTACAGCGCTGGCGGTCTGGGGGTGCGGCAAAGCGCGGTGGTGGGCAAGGTAACTTGATATTAGATGAGCTGCAAGAGACCATCCCCCACCCAAACTCTGCAGAGCAAGGCTTTGAGTATGCTCAAACATTGCGCTCGATTAATGTATATCTAGACAAAATGGACGCAGATTCCCGGATAGTGTTTGTACGGCGCTATTTTTTTGGAGACAGTGTGCAGGATATATGTACGCGTTTTAATGCCAGCCCTAGCAAGATAAAGTCCATGTTGTTTCGCGCAAGGCAAAGGCTTAAGACCCACTTAGAAAAGGAGGGCATAGTCATATGAGCAAAAACCACACAATGATGGATTTACTAGGCCGTATTAACAACAAATATATAGACGAAGCTACGCAAGCCACCAAGCTTAGCCGTGCGGCTGGGCGGCGTTTTAGCATGAGCAATGTGGCAGTGGTTGTGGTAGGGCTTGCAGCAATTTCTATTGTGACATTAATGGCGTTTTGGTTGAGTAACAATTTTGGCGAATATCATACTCCTGGGCAAAACGGATATGAGAACGGCATGCAAGTACCGTCACCAAGCCCTTACCCAGCAGAAACACCTGTACCAACTGTGACACCTGCCCCCGAAGGCAACATAGCGCGTGCCCATACAGCGGCCCAGGAGCTGCTGATGCAATACCCCACGATATTCCTTAACCTAATGTCAAGGTCCATTGGGCTAGATAATATATGGGACCAGATTAGGAGCCATGTAGACTATACAGGTGCAGATTTTCTATGGTCATGGGGTAGTACCATGGATGAAAGTTATCTCATGGACGGTGCCGGAAATATAATCACAAGTGCACCATTTCTCATAACTGTTGACGGGCCGGCAATTGCTTCACGGTATTTTGTTTTTGATGAAGGGGATGGAATACCGTTTATTATTATAGATTTCCACCCGCATTGGGTAGGGTCAGGCCGATATCACGTGTATAGGTTTGACGGGACAGACTTTGTACCCATAGACTCAACCGCGGCCAACTGGCATACAGGCGGTGGCCCGATGGAGGCGTTATCTGTCCAGCCGTTTATAAGCGATGCCGGCGATTTAATAGTTACCATAGAAATGAGCAGTTGGCAGGGGAGTGTTTTTGTATCCGAGAATGGGCGGCTTAGGCCAGCGGCATTTTACACATTTACAATGGAGCACGAGTGGGCCGACAGCGTAACAATATTTCGCTCTGGCAACACGCCCTATGACTCATGGGAAGAATATGCGCAACTCACGCGAGAAGAATTTGAAGCATATAGACAGACTACTGCATTCTTTAGCATTTTCCCAGATATGCCAGATGGCGATTTTAGAATGCTCGCACCCATGCCGGACTTGCAAGCACAACTTGATGCAGATGTTTACCAGATGCTACGTGAGCAAACGCCCGAGTCCACACTTGTTGCAGCACCGCCACCAACACCCATCCCCAGAACGCAATATAGGGACGTAGAAGACAACCGCAGCTTTGACTATTTTATGGGTAATATAAGGGAAACAGGGATTTCTATCGTTACACAGCCGCAGTACCAGCCGTTTTATTTTGATGGTGTAACTTCAAGCATGTGGTTTAACGGGGAATACTGGGTCGCCTCTATGTATGAGTTCGAAAGCGTTTATGCCCGCGTCATGGCCATGGACCAACATCATTTTTGGAGGGCGCTATACAGCAACGGGCGGTTTGTGATGGAAACAAACCACCCATGGCTGGGAGAGTTTTTTGAAGGGATTCCCTAAGACTTAGGACTCGTAATTGATACAAAAGGGCATTTGGCAATATGGTTATAAACCACTGCCAAATGCCCTTGTTTTATGTGTGATGATTATAATTTTTGAAACTAATTATTGAGATGCAAGCGCATACTGCAATGAAAGCGACGGGATCGCTGTTTGCTTCGCAACTGCATTGGTAGATGTACGCGGGACAAGTTGTACAGGGGTTGTGTGATTTCTGGGTTTATAGTTTTCTTCTAATAAGGTTTTTGCAATAGTCTCGCCTATAACGTCAAAATTTTGGTCAACTGTGGTTATTTGTGCACTGCCTGTTGTTGCCCACTCTATGTTATCAAAGCCAGTAATATTCATGTCCTTTGGTACATGGATGCCTAAGCTCAAACAACACATATGCACATTAAAGGCGACTTCGTCGTTTTCGCACAGGATAGCTGTTACGCCGTCGAGCCTTAATGTATTAACCAAGTGTTGTAGCATGTAATATCCTGTTGGCGAGTCAGACTCCCAGTGCATGAAGCGCGGCTCTAGACCTGCGGCTTCCAGGCAAGTTTTGTAGCCATCGTACCTGCCACTAACGCTGGATATCTGGTCCGGCATGAAGCGCGACAAGTAGCATGTCTTTGTATGCCCGTATGAAATCAAATGCTCTGCAAGCAGGTGCCCACCACGATAGTTGTCGCATATGATATTGCTAAACCCGGGGTGAGATGTTTCTTTGTCCAGTATTATCACAGGCCGCCCGTCTTTGGCAAAGGTGTTTAATGTCTCCACTGGTAGGCTTGCGCTTAGCGGATAGTATACAATCCCATTAATATTTTGGTTGTAAAGGCTTTCTAGCAACTCGATATTTCCTTTTGTGTCGGCTTGGCTTATATGGATAGTTAGCTGATGCCCCATTTTTGTGAATATCTTGCTGGCAGACTCCACCGCACGGAAGACACCGCCCTGGGTTGTACTAAAGGGCGTTACAAGAGCAAATATTTGTGTAGGTGCCGCTTGCAAAACCGGGCGTACCACAAAACTACCGGAGCCACGCTTCCTATACAATAGCCCACGTTCTTCTAGCTTGTTAATTGCATGTTTGGCGGTGATGCGGCTGGTGTTGTACTTTTCGCAAATGCTTTTTTCTGTACATATTGGGTTGTCGTAGTCAAAATTTCCAGAGGTTATTTGTTGCTGGATATCGTCTACAATCACTTGGTAAATTGGAATGCGTTGTTTTACTACCATAAATTAATTAATGCCTCCTCCGTCCCGTCGGCGGAATAAATCGGTTTGTATGATTTGCGTGTCGCAATGTGACGTATGTTTAGCCAACATTATACTATTTCGTATGATATGTCAATCTCGGTCATGTGCCAATTTTGATATGCACGCACTCATGAAAAAGCTGGACATAAAAAGGACTGGTATGGTATGCTGTTTGTCATATCAAACAAGCATAACATTCCAACACATACACACACATATGGAAGGGGACAAGATATTTGTGAAAAAAAATTGCGACACCGCACCCGATATGGCGAGCCCATGGCTAAGGACGTTACATGACCGCCCAGCTGCGGAAGTCTTCACAACAGATGAAACTTTTGCAGAAACAACACCCCTGGGCAACGGCTATATGGGTGCCACATTATACGGTGGCGTAGCCGACGAAATGATACTTATTAATGAGAAAACGCTTTGGTCTGGCGGGCCGGGGGCAGACCCCAATTATACAGGCGGCAACCACCGCAATACGCCAGAATCCACCCAAGCTGCGCTGCAGCGTATAAGGGAGGATTTACAAGCCGCCGTTACAGAGTACTCGCGGGACCTGATACAGTTTGACGGCGACAAAGTAACCAGCAACTACCAAGACTATCTGCAAACACGACCAGATCCTTCTGACCGCGGGCGTATAGTTAAAGATATAGAGGCCAATCTTTTTGGCGGCCGCGACAACTTCGGCTCTTATATGGAGATGGGGCGGATCCACCTGCTGCATACTTCCCAAGATAAATCGTTCTCCAACTATACACGCTCACTCAACTTGGAAACAGGAGTAGCTACAATAGAGTATACAAAAGATGGGGCAAACATATCACGCCAATACTTCATGAGCTACCCGCACAATATTTTTGCCATGCGCGTAACAGCAGACAAGCCAATTACCCAGGTCATAGAGCTGCGTTCGCCCCAGCCCCTGGCAGAGTTTACGGTAAAACAAGGGCATACACTTCAAATGACAGGGCAGCCGGCTGGGCATCTCGCTAGTGGTTTGCATTATATGATGCAGGTAAGGGTTATCCCCGTTAGCGGCAACTTGGCACAGGAAGGCCAGTCTATAACTGTAAATGACTCTACCGAATTTATAGTTATCATGGCCGCAGGTACAAACTATCAACAAAGCAAGGATAACCGTTTCGATTTTTTCATAAACAAAGTAGAAGCCTTCGACAAAGTGCAAACCCGCTTAGAGAAAGCTGTACATGCAGGATACAGTGCCCTGCTAAAAAATCACATAGAGGATTTTACGAGTCTTTTTGGAAGGCTAAACTTGCAATTAGACGACGTACCCCTAACCCCACCAAGCTGTACAACAGAGTCGCTGGTCGAACAATACAAACAAAATGCAAACAGCCGTTATCTGGAGATATTATTTTTCCAATTTGGCCGTTACCTGCTAATCTCCTCATCCCGCCCTGGGAGCCTGCCCGCGCAGTTGCAAGGTGTATGGGCAGCAGGGCTTAACCCACCATGGGAAAGCGATTATCATACAAATATAAATGTACAAATGAACTATTGGCCGGCGGGTCCAACCAACCTGATAGAGACCCAAGTACCGCTATTAGAATATATCCAAGCTCAAGTGCCACGGGGCACAAAAACTGCCTCCCACTACCACGGGCGGCCCGCTAACCGCAACAACGGTACCCACGGCCCGTCTCGGGGGTGGACTATGTATCATGTAAACAATATCTGGGGCCATACCTGCCCAGAGTCATACTTCGAGGCGGCATATGCCCCTGCGGGCGGCGCGTGGTTGGCTACACATATCTGGGAGCATTTCTTGTTTACCAAAGATGAAAATTTGCTGCGCGAATACTACGATATAATTGCTGATGCTGCACTATTTTGGGTAGACAACCTGTGGATAGACGAGCGCGACGGCACATATGTGTCAAACCCCTCTTTTTCACCAGAGCGTGGCCCGTATACTTTGGGCGCAACCCAAGACACGGGCATAATATGGGAAATTTTCGAGGCCGCAATACGCGCCAATGAAGTACTAGGCGGGACAGACCGCCCCAATGACGCACAAGAAATTGAAGAAATAAAAAAGTCCCAAGCCAACCTTTCACCGCCCAAGGTCGCGCGCACAGGCTATTTCCAGGAATGGAAAGACGAAAGCAAAATAGACCGGCTAGGCAACTCCCTTGGTGGCCCAGAGGTAGGCGGCGATACCCATCGTCACGTAAACCACCTATTTATGCTTCATCCCGGCACAAAAATAGTACCAGGGCGCAGTGCCCAAGAGGATAAATGGGCAGATGCCATGCGTGTCACGCTAAATACCAGGGGCGATGGCGGTACAGGATGGAGTCGTGCATGGAAGTTAAACTTCTGGGCGCGGTTAAGAGACGGGCAGCGGGCCTATAATCTTTACCGTATGACGCTAAAAGGCACGACACTGCCAAACCTTTTCGCCTTCCACCCACCATTTCAAATAGACGGCAACTTTGGCTCCACAGCAGGGGTTGCAGAAATGTTGCTGCAAAGCCACGCCGGGACAATAGACTTGCTACCAGCACTACCCCAAGAAACATGGCCAAGCGGCTTGGTTACCGGGATGATGGCCCGTGGCAACACAGAGGTAGATATCCGCTGGCAGCACGGCAAGCTAGAGTACGCAGTGCTTCGCCCAAGCATAAACGGCGTGGTGCAAGTGCGCTATCCTGGGATAAACTCAATAGTTGACAATGATGGCAATAGAGTTGCAGTAGAAATAATAAACAAAGAAATAATAAAATTCGAAGCAATAGCAGGGCGCAGCTACACACTCACAACAAGTTAAGAAGCACCACCCAATCTGCAAACAAGGACTGATTTTATGACACCATGCGCGTTTATTACAGGCGGCAGCCGCAATATAGGCCAAGGTATAGCCATCACACTTGCAAAACACGGGTACGACATTGCAATAACATATGCCGAAGGCAAAGAAGGGGCAGAGTCAACAAAAAAGCAGGTAGAAGCCCACGGGAGGCGTTGCTTCATATATGAAGCACACTTGCAAAACCCCCACGAACCAGAGCAGGTAATTACACAAGCACACAAGGACATGGGCAGGCTAGATGTGCTAGTAGCCAACGCTGGCAGGGAAAGGCGTGGCAGTGTGCTGACTTTTACCGCCGAAGACTACGATTTCTTGTACGCAAACACAATACGCAATTACCTTTTATGTGTAGGCGCGGCGGCAAGGCTGATGGTGCGCGACAAGACTCAAGGAAGCATAATAATGGTTACATCTGTGCGCGCAAATCTAGCCCACCCAGATGATTTCTTATACGGCGGTTTTAAAGCTGCGATGGAGCGGGCCTGCAAGTCAATGGCCCTAGACCTTAGTGAGTTTGGCATTAGGGTAAACTGCCTGGCGCCCGGGGCAATATGGCCACCTGACCGCAACAGGCAAGACACCCCATTTGTAAAAGAAAGCATCCCACTTTCCCGCGTAGGTACAGCCGCAGATTGTGGCGAGGCAGTGGCATATCTAGCTGGGCCCCAAAGTAGTTATGTTACCGGCACAACCCTGCTTGTAGACGGCGGCCTGGCTCTACCCGGGATGCTAGAACGTTACGAAGCCACAGAGTGGAAAACGCAAAAATGGAGCGAAACCCGCTATAACAAAGCAATGGAGATGTTGGAAGGAGATAGACCATGAGCATAAAAATAACTCGCGTGCGCGCAATATGCACAGCCCCACAAGGCACACCACTGGTAGTGGTAAAAGTAGAAACTAACCAACCCGGCTTATACGGCCTAGGATGTGCAACCTACACACAGCGCTTCCTAACTGTGGCCCACGCCATAGACGAATATATGCACCCCCTGCTAGAAGGCAAAGACCCTTCCCGCATAGAAGAAATATGGCAGATGGCTATGGTAAGCCCGTACTGGCGCAATGGCCCAATACTCAACAATGCCATTTCTGGTGTAGACATGGCACTTTGGGATATCAAAGGCAAGTTGGCAAACATGCCGGTATACGAGATGTTCGGCGGCAAAGTAAGGGAAGGCGCAAGGGTTTACCGCCATGCAGATGGCAAGTCGCTAGAAGAAATAGGTGACAGAGTCCAGGCCTTTATAGACGCGGGTATACAAGTAATCCGCTTGCAATATGGCGGGTACGGGGGGAGGGCCACCCTACCGGCAAGGCCAAAAGGTGCATGCGAAGGGGCATACTATGACCCGCTGGGGTACCAAAATAGTGTAGTAAAGCTATTTGCGGCAATGCGTGAGCGTTTTGGTTTTGACATAGAGTTTTGCCATGACGTACACGAGCGCTTAGAGCCAATAGAAGCCATACGCTTAGCCAAAGAGCTTGAGCCGTATCGTTTATTCTTCTTAGAAGACGCACTGGCTCCAGAGCAAGTAGACTGGTTTGACCATATGCGCAACCAGACTCATACCCCGCTTGCAATGGGCGAGCTGTTTACAAACCCAATAGAATGGCGCGACATAATTGCTAGGCGCCAAATAGACTTTATAAGATGCCATATAAGTTCTATTGGCGGCCTTACCCCTGCGCGCAAGTTGGCACTTTTTTGCGAACCATTTTCTGTACGTACGGCATGGCACGGCCCAGGGGATGTTTCCCCAATAGGCCACGCCGCTAATATCCACTTAAACCTGTCTTCGTGGAATTTTGGCATACAAGAATGGTCTGGCATGGGTGAGCGCTCTCAGGAAGTATTTACCGGGTGCCCGCAGCTTGAAGGCGGCTATGTGTATGTAAACGACAAACCTGGTTTGGGCATGGATATAAATGAAGAACTAGCCGCAAAATACCCCTGCGATACAACCCTACCAACCTGGACCAACGCCCGCCGCCCAGACGGTACAATTGCAAGGCCATAAATACAGCGAAAGCGATATACCAAACAAACGGTTGCTGCCAAGCACAATATAAACAGTAACGACAATACCACCAATACAAGCATCAATACTCCGTTATCGAAGACAAGAGCAGATTAATCCTCTGCTCTTTTTTTGTAAAAAAACACAATGTACAGCAGTGTGGTTTAAAAATATCTTGACAGTCATTTTTTATATTATATAATATGATATATCAAAGAGTGTAGCATGAATCAAAGAATCGGGGGAGCCAATATGGCCGGTGTGACACTAACAAACACAACCAAAATATATCCCGGGGTTAAAAATGCCGCCCCAGCCGTAAACGCAATAAACCTTGAGGTCAAAGACCACGAGTTTGTGGCTCTAATAGGGCCTTCGGGCTGTGGAAAGTCCACAACTCTTAGGATGATTGCGGGCCTGGAGAGTGTTACCAGCGGCCAGATTCATATCGGGGAGACACTTGTAAACGACCTTACCCCAAGGGCGCGCAATATTGCCATGGTGTTTCAAAACTACGCCCTTTACCCCACCCTTACCAATTTCGAAAACATAGCTTTTGGCCTTCGCGTGGCCAAGATGCCAAAGTATAAGATAACAGAGGAAGTAAACAGGGTGGCCCGTTCTCTAGAGCTTGACGGTATGCTAGATAGGTATCCGCGCCAGCTTTCTGGTGGCCAACGCCAAAGGGTAGCTTTGGGGCGTGCTATTGTCCGCGACCCACAGGTTTTTTTGCTGGATGAGCCCCTTTCTAACCTAGACGCAAAAATGAGAGTCCAGATGCGTTACGAGCTTATAGAGTTACACAAGAAGTTAAACACTACAACAATATATGTAACCCATGACCAAATAGAAGCCATGACCATGGCACACCGCATAGTAATCATGGACAGGGGCGTAGTACAACAAATAGGTACCCCGACAGAGGTATATACTCGCCCTGCAAACACATTTGTGGGAAGCTTTATAGGTACGCCACCCATGAACTTCATAGAGGGGCGTGTAGATATAATCAACGATGTCCCATGTTTCGATAACTCCAACATGCGTATCGAAATAACCAAGGAGCAATATGATAAAGTAATGGAAAACAAGGTCCACAGTGTTTACATGGGTATCAGGCCAGAAAACCTTCGTATTGTCTCAGATACAGACGAAGATACAAGGCATGTTGTAAAAGGGCAAGTGCATTTTACGGAGCTTATCGGCGCAGACCAAAACATACATGTAAACTTAGGCAAGCGGGACCGCGTTATTGTGCGTGTACCTACAGATATTTCTGTTATCGATGATGAGATGATATCGCTAAGGCTTAATGTAAATCACCTTCTATTCTACGACATGAATACTGGTGATTTGGTGTCATAATACTTGTTGAGCTTGGCTTGGTATAGGTTTAGACGGGGGTGTTGGCTGTGAAGGCTGTCCGTAGTCGCAAAAAGGGTATAGCAATTATAGGTATAGTTATTGTTTTGGTATTAGCGTTTATTATTGTGTTCCCCACAGGGGGGGCGATACATGCAAATGTAGATTCGTTCCCATCTGTAAGGCCTTATACCATAGGCGATGAAGTTGCCAGGGTAGACTTGGGTGAAGTTGTATGGGATATATATTATCGTGGGGTTATTTCATACGATGTGCAGGTCCCGGCAGCTGGGAACTATATGCTAGTTTTTACTTATCGCGCCGTAACTGATACGGTGCAACCCATGGAAATTCTCGTGACAATAGGCGATGTGTCCCATGTAGTAGCATTAGAACAATCATATGTATTTGACCAATTTCCTTTCGCTTACGACGAAAGGGGCGACGAACGCCGTCCACGTCTTATTAAGAACATGAACTGGATGTCTATGCCTGCCTACAGGGCAGATGGTGGGCAATCTACCCCGATTATCTTCCCCATGACCGCCGGCAACAACACAATCACAATCGAAAGTATTGGCGGCGTGGTGTCCCTTAAAGATGTGGCGGTTATGGCGGCTATGCATATCCCTGACTATACAACATACCGGGCACATACCCCTGGCTCATATGCCGTAGGGCATGTAGTTATTACAGAGTCCCAGAACGTCGCGGCTATTTCTACCCGTACAATCCAACTTCATAGCCTGTCGGAAGCGGGGCTGTCCCCAGAAACTTTTGGCCGCACAACTTTCAACGCCATTGGCGGTGTGAGCTGGCAGCATACAGGCCAGTGGGTAGAGTGGGTTGTAACAGTCCCGGAGGCCGGTTTTTACAATATTGCATTTAAATATCAGCAAAACTTAAACCCTGCGCTTCATTCTTTTAGGCGAGTGGAGGTTAACGGCCATATACCCTTTGCGGAGCTGCTTAATGTACCGTTTCCTTTTTCCGCTAACTGGAGTAACTTGGTGCTTGGCGGGGACGAACCTTTTATGATTTACCTAAACGCCGGTGAAAATATCATAAGGCTTACCGGCACAAACGAGCCGTATTTCGAAGTTTACGAAAGTCTGATTAGTATATCCGAAGATATACGTGTATTGGATATCTACATCCGCGGCATCACAGGAGTTTTTACAGATAGGCAAGTAGACTCTCACCGGATATTCCAGCTCGAGAGATACATCCCAGACCTAGACGAGCGCCTTGCTAACATAGCGCTTGCAATTGAATATCAGATGAGCATCCTTTCAGACATAACAGGTACGCCTATGGCGCGCTTTGACCTTTTGCGCCAAGAAGTACGTAATCTAAATAGGTTTGCTAATAATCTTGACTTGCTTACCAATAGTTACGACACATTGCTTCGTTCCCAAACCAGTGTTGCTAGCTTTGCTGTGTCCTTGTTAGAGCAGCCGCTATTGTTTGATACGATAATGGCTACCCCCCCTGGGGAGGATTTTCCTAGGGCAAGAGCCAGCGCGGCTCAAACTGCTTCGTTTATGACTAGGCAGTTGGTATCTTCGTTTACAGATGACAGGGGTACTGTGGCTGTAAGGGACCCAGAAGTGCTTCAAGTATGGGTGCAGCGCGGGCGCGATTATATAAATCTGATGCAGCAGCACGCCAATGAGTTCTTTACCCCATATTCCGGTATAGAGGTCACCATGAACTTTATCCCTGGCCCAGATTTGCTTATATTGGCCAATGCCGCCGGTACGCAGCCCTCTGTTGTATCTGGTATTGGGCGGGATGTGCCGTTTAATTTTGCGCTTCGTAATGCACTTGTACCTTTGAGCCAGTTTGAAGGTTTTGATGCGTTAATGGACACTGTCCCGCCGGGCGCAATGGTCCCTTATTATTTCGAGAGGGAAATGTTTGCCCTGCCAGAAGAACTTATCTTCAATGTGCTGTTTTTCCGTAGGGATATATTCGAAGACTATAATCTTGCGCCCCCAAGTACATGGGATGACGCAAAACGTGTTGTTTCTACCCTACAGCAAAATAACATGAACTTCTGGATAGCATGGGGCGACTGGCTTACATTCTATTACCAGTTTGGGGTGGCTGCATACACTCTTGACGGGCTGGACTTGGCCCTGGACTCGGAAGAAGGCTTCCAAGTATTTAGGTATTGGTCCGAGCTATATACCCGCTTCAATTTCCCACACCGTATAGGTAGTTTTTATCAAAGCTTCCGCCGTGGGCATATACCTGTGGGCGTATCATCTTTGCAAGATTATTTCTTCCTACGCTTGGCCGCACCTGAACTTGCAGGATTATGGGGTATAGCCCCCGTGCCTGGTATCGTAAATGACGACGGTATAAATATACGCTGGCAAAGCGGCGATCAAAGGGCTGTTGCTTTGTTTAGGACTGACGAACAGCGTGAAGCCGCCGGTTGGGAATTTATAAGATGGTGGATGGATACAGAAACACAAACAAACTTTGCGCTGGACCTCGAGTTTTCTCTTGGTCAAGAGTTCCGCTGGTTTTCTGCAAACCCGGAAGTTGTTGCTGCCATCCCATGGGACGAAAATGACCGCCGTACTATCATGACCCAAATGGAATGGTTTAAGGGGATACCCTTTGCGCCAGGCGGCTCATACCTTCTAGAGCGTGAGATGCGCAATGCACTTTCAGACGTAGTACTAGACGGGCGCAACTACCGGGATATGCTACATGGCGCAGCACGCGCTGTCAGGCAGGAGATGAATCGTGTCCAGCGGCAGTTTAATATCATCGACGATTATGGCAATGTACTAAGGCCACTTAGCATGTTGGAAGTGCCTCTGCCAGAAATCGCCGTTCCCATGGAGGTACTCCATGACTAAGACTAAGCGGGATAAAATTATTCGTGGGCCTAAGTCAGATAATCTGATGGCCTATTTATTCTTGGCACCGTACTTGATACTTTTTACGGTTTTTATTTTTGTGCCGGTTGTGCTTGCGGCTTTTCTGGCTTTTACGGATTTTAATTCCTTAGAAATGCCGCGTTTTGTAGGTTTTGATAACTTTATACAAATGGTATCTGGTGACATTATTCTAATGCGCTATGTTATACCCAATACAATACGCTTTGCGCTGGTTGTAGGGCCACTTGGGTATGCCCTTCAGTTTCTAATGGCGTGGCTGGTTATGAGGATACCAAGGCGAGTCAGGGGTTTTTATACCATGGCTATCTATACCCCATCTATAGCTGGTGGCGTAATGATGAGCGTTGTATGGGTTGTAGCTTTTAGCGGTGACAGATATGGATATTTAAATAATTTCCTTATATGGCTAGGTGCGATAACAGGACCCCTGGACTGGACACAGCATGAAACATACCTGATGGTAATCATGATGTTTGTTACGTTGTGGACTTCTATGGGTGTTGGTTTCCTTTCTTTACAAGCTGGGATGCTTTCTGTGGACCCGCAATTATACGAGGCCAGTGAAATAGACGGTGTGACCAACGGGTTCCAAGAAATATGGTATATAACAATCCCCGCAATGAAGCCTCAAATGCTGTTTTCTGCTGTTATGGCCATGGTTGGCACACTCAACGCCGGCGGTATAGGGGTAACATTGTCGGGTATGAACCCAACACCTAGGTACGCTGGGCAACTAATACAAAATCACATAGATGACTTTGGCTTTATACGGATGGAGCTGGGCTATGCCACGGCTTTGTCTTTCGCTTTGCTTGCAGCCATGCTTCTTGTAAACAGGGTAGTGTTTAAGCTATTAGGCCAGAAGGAGGATGAATAGCTATGCGTAGGACATCGCCTTTTAAGGTAGGGCAGATTGTTTTTGTTACATTTTACGCTTTGATATCTATCCTTCCTATTATTTTTATTATCAACCATGCCTTTAAACCCCTTTCGGAGCTGTTCTTGTTTCCGCCACAGTTTTTTGTAGAAAACCCGACTTTTAATAATTTTAGGGAACTGGTATTTGCCTTAAACCTTTCTGCCGTCCCTTTTACCCGCTACTTATTTAATAGCATAATTGTTACTGCGGCTGTAGTGTTGTTTTCTGTCTTGTTTAGTACCATGGGTGCGTATCCATTGTCCAAGATTAAGTTTAAAGGCAAGGATCTTATTTTTAATACAATAATACTTTCGTTAATGTTTGCGCCCAGTACCGTGACAATTACACGTTTCTTGGTTGTGTCCAACATACGTATCATGAACACATATTTTGGGCATGTTTTGCCTTTATTGGCTATGCCTATCAGTATATTTTTGATTAAACAGTTTATGGACCAAATCCCAAGTACGTTGAGTGAAGCAGCCAAGATAGATGGCGCGTCTGAGTGGGTAATATTTTATAGGATTATTGTCCCCAATATCCGGCCCGCAATTGGGACTGCGGCTATCTTGGCTTTCCAGGCGGTATGGGGGAATGTGGAAACTTCTACACTGTACATGACCAGTGAAAGCATGAATACATTACCCTTCTTTATATCGACTCTTAACGCAGGGTTGTTGGGTGGTGCGGGGGTAGCACGCCAAGGTGCTTCTGCCGCTGCTGGGCTCTTAATGTTTTTGCCCAACCTTGTGATATTCGTAATCTTGCAAAAATCGATGATGAGTACGCTAGTTAACTCTGGCATAAAATAAGCAGTTGCATGACAGAGCCAAATAGCGCCAAATAGCGCGTAATGGGAAGGTAGGAGGTTGTTATGAAGAAGCGAATAACCGCATTGTTAGTCATATGCGTGATATTAATACAGTCGACACCTGTAGCTGCCATACCATATATGAGTTTTGGCTTTGTTCCGTATACTAGTTTTGGGTTTTGGCGTTTAGATGATGATGGTAACAACTTTGGCCGCTTTTTTATGCAGGCACCCTATATGCCCGCAAGCCCAATGCCTGTGATAGGCAACCCACTATTTGTAGATGGGGAAAGTGTTCAAGGGCTTCAGCATCCCATGGATTTATTTATATGTGCAGATGATTATATTTTTGTTGTAGACATGCGCCAAAACAGGGCCGTGCAAATGACAGAAAGAAGCGAGTTTATTAGAGAGTTTGGCGATTATGATGGGCCGGGCCGGTTAAACAACCCGGAAGGGATATTTGTAAGACGTGATACAGGCGAGGTATACATTAGCGACACTGGTAACTTCCGTGTGGCAGTGTTTTGTAGTGAAGGGGTATTTTTACGTGAAATTACCCGCCCATACGACTCACGTATCCAAGATATATTGTTTAGGCCAGAAAGGATTGGCATAGACTCTCGTGGTTTTTATGTAGTACAGCTAAAAGGGGAGAATAGGGGGTTGATGCTTCTGACCCCAAACGGCGAGTTTAATGGCTTCTTTGGAGCTAACATATCCCAACCTGGTGTTATAGAAAGAGTAAGGTCCAGGTTTTATTCGATGGAGCAGCGGATGGCTACCCAAACAGTACAAAACTCCATCAGCGACATGTATATAGACGATTTAGGATTTTTATATACAGCAACAGCCGCCGCCAACACAGAGCAAGTTAAAAAATTTAATGTAGGCGCACAAAATCTTTTTAGGGATAGGCAGATGGATGTTGCCCCCATAGCAACGCTATCTCAAGGTTGGTTTGATGGTATAAGGACTTCCTATAGTAGTGTGACAGTAGATGACAAGGGCAATGTGTTTGCGCTATGTTCTGGCACGGGACGGGTGTTTATGTTTGACTCCTTTGGCGAGCCTGTGTTTGTTTTTGGTGCACGGATGTTTGATAGGGGTAACATAACGGTCGGCCTTTTTGGCGACCCTACCGCGATACGGGTCAACTCTAACGGGACTTTGTTTGTTACAGATTTGGCATACCGCGGTGTGCTGGTTTTTACACCAACGCCTTTTGCCTTGCGTATTAAAGAGCTTAACTACCTTAGCATGGACGGCCGCTGGCACGATGCTGTGCCTTTGGCCCGCGAGATATTGGAAGACAATGTTTTTTTCATGTCGGCTCACATGGTTATCGGCAATGCATATTTCCAAGACCAAGACTGGGCAATGGCGCGCAGCTACTTTAGAAGGGCCTTTAACTCCCAAGAATATTCGGAAGCTTTTTGGGAGCATAGGCTGGTTTTTATGCAACAAAACTTTGTTTATCTTGTACTTGTTATTCCGGCTATTATATTTCTATTTGGTGTAAAAAATGTTGTAACACGTAAGCGTAGGGCTTCAACACCGGCTCTTGGCACCAATTAGTTTAGCAAAGGAGTGAATACCGTGAAGACCCATCTTTTAAGTTTGTCATATCTTTGGAAGGTCTTGTTGCATCCTATAGACTCTTTTTACGAACTGGCATATGAGGGTAAGGGAAGTGTTTTGGTTGCCAGTATTGTTTATGTGTTGTATTTTTCCGCGCTTGTTTTCCAAGTTATTGTGACAAATTTTATTTTTAATATGTATGGGCTTCATGGTATGCCCATACCTCAAATATTTGTTATTTATGTTGTACCTGTAATAGTCCTTACTGCGGCCAATTATCTGGTGAGCGCCATAAAGCAGGGCCAGGGTACTTTTAGGGCTGTGTATATTGCTACGGCATATGCATTGTCCCCAGTTGTGTTATTTATACCGCCGCTGGCTCTTATTTCTAATGTCCTTTCTGGGGCAGAGGCGGCTATATATGATACGGCGGTAATATTTATATATGTATGGGTAGGGTTTTTGTACTATGTGAGTGTAATGGAAGTGCATGGATACAGCATCCCAGAAGCTTTTTTTAATACTATATGGATAATTTTTGGTGCGGTAATGCTTGTACTTTTTGGTGCTGCATTTTTTGGCATTACCTTTCAGTCATTTAATTTCCTGTACGAGTTTTTGCGGGAGGTAATTGGTTATGTATAACCGGACGTTTGAAGACTATAAAAAGTTTTGGCTGGCTAAGCTGCGTTTTTGGGCCGTAATTGCCGTTATTGTGCTGGTCTTGTTTGGCATTAGGGTTGTTGTTACCCATGGGCGGCTTTCTCGCTTAGACACTGGGGATATTGTAAGCGACAGCGCACACCCAGTCCGTTTTAACGAAGACTTAGAGCGTCTGCACTACAACGGTGTAGTAGTACTTATAGAAAATGAAAATCTAACTTTTGCGGTGGACTTTAGTGACGGTAATATTGAGGTAACCAACCGTGCTAGTGGCTATGTATGGCGTAGTAAGCCTTCACCAGAGGAAATGTATCTGGACACATCAAACAACCTGTGGCAAAACATAGCTCAATCACCTATTTATGTTGAATTTGTAAACACTATATATGAAACATTGCAAAGCATGTTGCATGTGGGTTCCCCCGGGTACATGGTTGATGTATTTAGGTTGCCTGACGGGGCTGGTATAAGGGTATATTACCAGTTTGCAAATCAAGGGATTGCGGTTGCGCTAGATTTTTACCTCCATCACGACCACTTAGAAGTTGACATGCCAAACTACATGGTACGCGAGCGTCCCATGACTTACATCATGGATGGTAGGCGGCTGGTTCACGACCCTACTCAACCCAGTGCGTTGATATTTAATATTCGTGTATTGCCCTTTTTTGGTGCAAGCCAAGACAGAGATATATATGACAATGTTATAAATGGTTTTATGTTTATACCTGATGGTCCTGGGGCGCTTATCCGTTTTGACGAGCATAGGGATTTCTTTAATGTATATTCTGGCGCTGTGTACGGAAGTGATTTTTCGTTTTTTAGCGTTATCAACAATGCCATAGGACAGCAGCGGTGGTTTCCTCGTATTCATTTTCCAGTTTTTGGTATAAACCGGGGGGCAGATTCACTTTTAGCTGTTATTCACCAGGGAGAAAGTAACGCCAATATAAACGCATACCCTGCCGGGGTACGCACAACTTTTAACAATGTACACGCCCAGTTTAACTACAGGGTCAGGTACATGCGCTTTCACAACATGATCGGTGACGGGACTATGCGGTTTACGGAATCCTCTGCAAATTCGACTAGGAACATACGCTACTTTTTCTTGACCGGTGATGATGCGGGATATGTAGGTATGGCGGCGGCATACAGGCAGTACTTGATGGACGTTAAAGGTTTAAACCGTAGGCCGTCTGGCGGCGATATACCTATGGAGTTAAGCATATATGGCGGAGACAGGGAGGCGTCTTTCCTTATATCTCCGTTTATCACCATGACCACCTTTGACCAAGGGAAGGAAATCGTGCAGTTCTTTGCAGATAATGGCGTAACACAAATGAATATACTGTACAACGCCTGGTACCGGGATGGCAATGCCGCTAGGTTCCCCAATAGGTTCCCGCCGGCGAGTCAGCTTGGTGGGAGGCAGGGTTTACGTTCTTTTGTTGAGTTTGCTCACGAACATGACTTTAGTGTGTTTCTTACAGATTGGAACTTCCACGTGCAAAGCACAAGAGGGATAGTGCGCTCACGTGATGTTATTTATGATATTCAAGATACACCTTTAAACTGGGGTACATTTGCCAACCCCATGTATGTACTTAACCCTGCAGCTATGAGAAGAATCGCAGAAAGAAGTCTTGAAGAATATAGGCGGCTTGGTATAGATGGCATAATGGAGTTTTCTTCCGAATATCTAATATCAAACCAGGGCCAAGCCAACCGGATGCATAGGGAAGAAGTGAAAAGAGAAATCCGCGCTTTGTACCAACATATGTCTGACGAACTTGGTCGGATATATTTGTGGCGTGGTATGACTTTTGGTGTTGTTGACGGTGCTGCTGTTGTTGACCCAGCCAACACATTTAGCTTTTCTCCTTTGATAAATGAGTATGTGCCGTTCTACCATATTGCTTTTAGGGGGCTTATAGACTTAATAACAGTCCCTGTTAATACAATGGCAAACCCGGAAGTTACGATATTGCAAGCAGCAGAACATGGCATGAATCTTAGTTTCATCCTGACATATGCCCCAACAGAGTATCTATTTTTTGCTTACAACTCGTGGATGCTAACTAGCTCCCAATTTGACATATTCAAGTATAGCTTTTTGGAGCTGTATAACCGCTGGAACTATATATTTGCCGATGTTAAAGGGCAGTTTATAGTAAACCATGAAAATATTGCGGACAATATATTCCGCACAACCTACGAAAACGGGTTCCAAGTTATCGTAAACTACCGCAACGAAGCCTTTGAATATGAGGGAGTATCCATCCCGGCTCTTAACTTTGCCATAAGGCGCGAAGGGCAGGTATACATTCCATGAAGAAACTAACAATTGAACAACGCAAAAAATTAATTGGGTCTGCGTTTGTTGCCCCATGGGTCATAGGGCTGTTGCTGTTTTGGGTATACCCTATGATAGCATCGTCTGTCATGAGTCTTTTCCAGATAACGCCGTATTATGCGGGGTTTAGGTGGGAGTTTATTGGGCTTGCTAACTTTAACCGTATCTTGCGAATAGAAGCTAGGTTTTTGGACCAGCTTGTTCCATTTATGTTTAGGACAATTGTAATGGCCCCGGTTATTGTGTTGTTTGCTGTGGTTGTTGCACTTCTATTGAATCAAAAGTTCCCGGGACGGGGTATGTTTAGGGCTGTATTTTTCTTGCCTGTGTTGTTTACAACTGGCGGTGTAATCATCACCCTTATGACCGATGGAGGGATGGACACAGCCGAGACTGCGGGTGCTGCGGCTACAACATCTGTTTCCTTCCTTAACTCGGAGGCTTTGATGGACTTGGTGCATAGGTTTATGCCCCCCAGGATTGCGGTCGCGCTTTCAGATGTACTGGACTCATTTGTTTTAGTACTTTGGTATGCGGGGATACAAATTACACTACTAATTGCCGGTTGCCAAAGCATCCCAGGTACTATATATGAAGCAGCAAGTATAGACGGTGCCAACGCTTGGGAAACGATGTGGAAAATAACCTTGCCAGGGATTTTGCCCTTTATACTAATATCGCTAATTTATACAATTGTTGATTTATCTTCTTTGATAGACAACCCAATTTTAGAGTTAATAAACGATGCTATGGCAAACCCGCTTACCCAGGGTATGGGCCTAGCCTCTGCCATAGGGTGGGTTTATCAAGTAGTAATTATGCTGCTTATAGGCTTTGTGTTCTTCATGTTTAGAAAAGCTACACCAAAACAATAACTGTATTGTGAAATTGTTGCTTGCGGCAAAAACCGTGAACTTATTTTTGCATATAGCAATGCTTAAATAAGTTTGCTGATTGGAGAATATTGTTATGACTGCAATTAAAAACAACCGGCTTTTTAGTGACCCTGCTTATCGTAGGCAAGTGACTATTAGAATTAGAGCGGTATTGTTTGGTGCAAGCCGAGAAAAACGCGGGCTTGTAAGCTCCATTTTGCTGTATTTTACCCTTACCAGCTTAGCCTTGGTTTATTTTGCTCCTATCCTTTCGATGTTTGTAACTTCGGTTATGATCTTTTCGGATATGATGAACCCGGCAACAAACTGGATCCCACGCCAGTTCGAGTGGAGTAATTTTTACCCAGCAGCATGGAATGCGCTAAGTATTACGCCAGGCACATGGTTTGTACCAGGTTTTACGTTTTTGCAAAACATCGGGCGCTCTACTATGGTTAATACAGTTGTTGTTACGTTGCCAAGTGCATTATTTCAAGTATTTTCTTGTGCGGTTGCTGGATATGCTTTTGGTAGGCTGGACTTTCCTTTTAAGCGTGCGGCATTTGTATTGTTGATATTGGTATTTGTTGTGCCGCCGCAAGCCCAGCTCATCCCACTTATATGGACATATCGTGGGCTTGGGATACTTAATACCCCGCTGGTTTTTTATGGGCCTGCGTTTTTTGGTCATGGGGTAAGAGGTAGCTTGTTTGTGTTTGTATACATGCAGTTCTTCCGCAAACTGCCTAAGGATTTAGAAGAGGCGGCTATGGTTGATGGTGTTAGCCCGCTTATGATTTTTATTAAGGTCATGATGCCGCTTGCCAAGCCTGCTTTTATGGTTGTGTTTCTATTTTCTATTGTATATCACTGGACCGAGTCGCTATTGTCTTCTACGTTGTATTCACAATTTCCAACACTAAGCGTTCGTATAATGATGACTATGGATCCAGATGCAATGACAGGTGTGCATGTCACTATGCGCACGGTACAAATGGCCACCGGAGTTATCATGATGGCTCCGATTTTATTACTTTACTTTTTTACCCAGCGCACATTTACAGAAAGTATAGAGCGTACAGGTTTGGTGGACTAGTGTCACTGATATGAGGCAACAAATGAAGCAACACATGAAGCAACAAGGAACCAAAACATATAATTGTGTACTCAATTTAAGGAGGAAAGAAGAATGAAGAAAAAGTTTTTACTTGCTTTGCTTGCTGTGCTTGCAATGGTACTTATTGCGGCATGTGGCAACGGCAATGGCGGCACAGAAGCACCACCAGCAAACGACCCGCCACAACAAAACCAAGAAGAAACACCAGCAACCCCACCGGTTACAGGTAACGAAAGTGGTTGGCAGTTACCAGATGGCCGTATTGCTGGGCTTGAAGGTGAATTAATAGTAGCCGGTGCAGCCCGCCAGTTTAACGTAAGTGACCCAGACCTTGGCGGTGCTTTTGAGTATTTCCAAGAGTTTTACCCCAACTTCCGTACCACTATTTTTGACCGTGGCAACGAAGGCGGCGCACTTGGCCATTTGCAAACACTTATTGCAGCTGGTACCCCACCAGATGTATATATCACAGACTCTGGTGACGTAAGAAACCTTGTACGCTTGGGTATGATTGAAGATATTACAGGTTTCTTTGACGTATTCCCTGAATATCATGCATCCCTTATCCCACAAGCTACAGACCTTAACACAGTAGACGGCCGTATTTATGGCGTGACATGGCAGTTGCTTCCCAGAGCTTGGATTACAAACGTAGACTTGTTTGAGCGTATGGGCATTGACTTGCCTGGCCCAGACTGGACAGTTGACGATTTTATTGAAATCAACGCCCGTTTTGGTGCTAACAGAAGTTTAGGCATAAGCGGTGTACAGGGTGAGCAGCATATTATCGTGCATCAGTTCCTTATGGCGTTTAACATTACCGGTTCTACATTCGAAGGCGACCTGGAGCTTTCTGCTTTCGCAGACGACCCAAATGCAATTAGGGCAGTAGAAGCGATGATAGCTTCTGGCGTATTTGACACAGACACACAATTTACTGGTGCTGAAATTGACGCGTTTGGCCCTTGGCCAGCATTCTTTACACGCGGTCACTCTGCTTGGCAGCCATGGTCTGTATGGGGTCAGCCAATTAACAGGCAAACCGGCGAAATCCTTATGAACTGGACCGTATTGCCTCCACCAAGAGGGCCAGAAGGCCACCGCGGTGGTAACTCAGGTACGATAACAATGGCTCTTTTCCCAGGTACACCCAATGCAGACTTAGCATTTAAGTATATTATGGCTTCCACAAGTCAGCACTTTGTAGAAAATGCTTATGTTGTAAACATGGGTGCTAACCCACCTGCGGTTTACCCAGCTGGGTTTAGAGCTGACGAGATACGTTTCCCTGTTGGTTTCCCACCTGTAGCTATGAATCATGTAACACACCCGGATAATGCTGCTGCCTTAGCGGGCTGGGAGTTGGCCGTGTCTTACATGGTACAAGATCCTTTCTCTGTTGTTGGTATCATGAACAACCACATTGTTGCGTATGTTATCCCAGGTACACGCTCTATTGCAGATATGCTTAGGGAATATGACAACTGGCGTAACGGTTATTTGAGAGCCGGACAGTAACGTTATGTACTGCTGCATGGCGGGGCTTTGCGCTTAGCCCAGCCTCGCTATGCGCAGTTTTTTTATGGAATTACTGCAACGCTTTGGGAGTGATATATAGTGCGTGAAATGCATTGTTTAAACGGATTATGGGATTTCTCTTGTGGTGAAAGTTTAAGCGTGTTGCCTTCTACATGGGAAGATGTGCGGATAATTGTGCCGTCGCCTTATAACGTTAACAGGTTTGCGCAAGGGTATAACAAATCTACCGCCGGTGAGGAATACCATGTGAGTGGTGGCGACTTTAAGTTGTTTCCGGACTATCCACTGCATTGGGATACGGCCAAGTGTGGTTTTTATCGCCGTAATATTTTTATTCCCGAAGATAGCCGGGGGAAGCGCTTGTTTTTGCGTTTCGATGCGGCAGCATTTAAGACTGTGTTTTGGCTTAATAATAAAAAAATAGCCGAGGACACGGAAGCTTTCTTGCCAATAGAAATAGAAATAACAAATCATGTGGTTTATGGCAAAGACAATGAGCTTATAGTAGGTACAGAGGTAGCCTCTGCAATGAAATACAAAGACGAAAACAATCGCAACCGCCTAGACTACCCCCAAGGCAGTTTTTGGGGTGACCAGGTAGCTGGGATATGGCAAGATGTATGGCTGTTGGCTCGTCCAATGGAGTATATTAGCGATGTCTTTGCGGTTACAGAGGTAGCAAATAACTTGCTAAAAGTGAAGTGTGCTTATGTAGGTGATGACGGTTTATGCATAGGGCTGCATTTAGACTCTAGACAGATAAGCGAGCCTGTAACCTGCAATAACACTGGCGAGATAACTATTAAATGGAACTATAACGACGGTGACATAAACCTATGGGATATAGGCTGCCCCAACTTGTACATTTTAAAAGCAAGCTTGTACAAAAACGGCAGCCTCATAGATGAAACAGAAATACGTATAGGCTTCCGTAGTTTTACTGCCAGTGGCAATAAATTTTACCTTAATGGCCGCGTCATAAACCTCCGCAACGACTCATGGCACTATATGGGCTATGCGGTCCAAACAGAGGAGTTTGCACGTGACTATTATCGTATGGCACGTGATGCAAATGTAAATATTATTAGGCTACATGCGCAACCATTCCCGTCTTTTTATTTTGATATAGCAGATGAAATGGGGATGCTGCTGGTATCAGAGTCTGGTATATGGGCTTCGCACTGCGACTTTAGCTATAACCCTGACTTCTTTGAAAACAGCAAGAATCATCTGCGCCGGTTAATCCTTCGTGACCGCAATCACCCATCGGTGGTGATGTGGAGCCCCGAAAATGAGTGTATCCCGGCGTACAAAGTATGTGGCTCAAAGTATATAAAAGACGTAGCAGATTTGCAGGACAAACTATACGACCTTACAACGGTAATCGCACCACTCGACGACTCGCGCCTCATAAGCTGTGACGGAAGCGGAGATTTAAACGGGCGTTTGCCAATAAACTCATTGCACTATCCTGGTTATGACTGCCCTACCCATCGCGACAAACCCATAACAATTGGGGAAATGGGAAGTATGTACTACTCAACCCCCGAAAATGTGTGTATGGAACATGGCGAGGCAGTACTAGAAAGCTTTGAGGGTAGGTTAACTGCCGTTGCGCAAGATGCATATCGCAACTTGATTGGCCAGCGCAAATGGGCTGCGCAGATATGCGTATTTAATCTGCTATGGTATGGGCTCATGCCACTACCTTTTAAAGAGCAAAATCTTGTTTACGAGGACTATACTACCCCTGGTATCAAGCCAAAACGGCTCACGCCCTACTTGCGTACAATAAATGCAGGTGCTTCTAAGGAGTTGCCATGCTATATCCCCAACCCTGTATTTGATTTTACGAAAGATGCGTATATCCCTACTAGGTTTTTTGTAGAAAACGCGCCCGTAAGCGGGTACAGCGGTGAGTCAGTAGAGTTCCCGTATGTTATTTTCAATGATAATGACGCAAGTCTTTCACTTAGTATAAGGGTAAACCTTGAGGGGTACGGTAGGCTTGATACTAGCCAAGTATATACACTTGAGCCTTGTACTTATGCAGAGGATGTAATACGGCTTACTATGCCAAAAGATATAACCGGTGATAGCAAGCTTGTTTTTGAACTGTTGAGTGATGAATCTATTATATTTAGTGAAGCTTTGCCTTTTGCCCTGTACTCGCGGGATGAACTTTTAAAATCCTGGGAAGACTTGGGTGTCGTGTGTTTGACAGGTAATGACAAGGCAGATGATAGTATCTTGTCTATAGATTGCCGCGTTGCCACGCCATACGAGTCCTTTGCAATGAAAGGCTCGCATAGGCATTTGTTTGGGCAGGACACGCACGTATGCCTTAATAAACCTACAGATGGTTTTTATTTTGGCGAATATTTAAGCTTTGGTGCTAAGCCGTTGTATTTTACGGGTATGGGCAACGCTGTGGCGGTTAGCTTACTGGAAAGTGGGCTGCCTCGTATCTTGTGTGGAATAGACCTGCCTGGCGCTATCAATGACCCGGAGGCTCTGCGTCTTATGATTAGCTTGGGCAGATACTTGAAGGACAACTGCCCGGTAGTGCCTACGCCCGCATATTACTATGGTGATGTAGAAAGCAATGTTGTTGCGATGTTAAACGAAGTACGATGCGCGTATGAGGTTATAGACCAGACAAAGCTTGCCAAACTACTTGAGAGCAAGCAAGATAGGCTTCTTGTGGTAGATGGCAAGCAAAACTTGGATTGGTTAAAAGCTGTACACACAGGCAACTTTGCCAATGTCTTAGTAATAGGGCAGCACAAAGTGCCTAATTTGTTTTCGTATGACTTTGATATAACCGGGCTCAATGCACTTCATCTAAAAAACAGCGAAGAAGGGCGCGCGCTGGGTGTTTACGGTAACAACTTGTATGGGCTAGGCTCTGGGGTTGAAGAAATCCTGGCAACTAACCTTATGCGCTATAAGGGTAAAACAGACGCTATTATATTGGGCCTACCCGATATAGACTGGCGCATGTGGAACCACAACGCAGAATATCTTAAAACCGTAAGCATCCATAAGAGCGAAAAGGCCGACAACACTGCCTTTGCCGCGCTGTCGCGTCACGAGTATGCTGGAAGTGATATTTATTTTAGCCAGATATCCCTAGCTACCCAAAGCCGTAAAGTTAAAAACATAACGACTCGTTTGCTATCGTCTCTAGGATGCAAAATTGAAATGATAGAAAACAACGACCTAGACGAGCTGCTTTATGGCGGAATGTACAGTAATAGAGTAACAGGGATGCTGCACAAGCGCTTGGCCGAAGGTGAGGATATAACAGCACTCAACCCTGGCCTTAACAGGATAGAAAACGGTAACACCTGGAAAATAATACGAGATAATGGCGGTATGCCTGAAGGTGTGGCTGTTGTGTACGTGCACTCACCACAAGACAGGACAGATTTGCTTTTAAACCCAGACACGGTGGATATGAATATCAAAGCCGAAAAAGGTGTAAAAGTATATCTTAATGGCGAGGCGGTAGGGGAAGGGACGGAATTTTCTGTTACTAGTGTGCCCTTTACCCCAGGCTGGAATAACCTTATGTTCTATGGCTCAAGTCAACCCATGCCTGATATAAGGTTTAAGCGGATTAATCTAAAGCAGCTTGACTTAAAGTTTGGGGTATACGAGCACGATATTGTGCTTGCAAATATGCAAAAAGCCAACCTTTTGAGTCAAGACCAGCCCAATAACTTGCATGACGCTATAGGCGAAATAGACAAGTGCTGGCGTTCTTCTGGTGACCAGCGTAATGGCATTGATTTGGGTGTGGAGTTCCCATCTGCCACAACCTGCAAAGCAATGTTCTTTACCGCTGCTGCGGACAACGGGCGTACTATTTATTTACCGTATCGTTTTAAAATCATGGCCGGCGACACATTAGACAGCCTACAAGAGGTGTATATGTCACGTTTCGAGAATGACATGTATTACAGGGAAGGCAAGGTATTTATACGTCTTGATGATGTAACGGCAAAGATTTTTAAATTAGTGCTTACAGACAATGCACTAAAGCCGCTGTTTGTATCGGGTTTAACATTTTTGACTTAAATGTATAGCAATCCAATGATTTATAATTATTAGGAGGTATCTCATGAAAAGAAAACTGCTTTTAGTACTTGCATTGTTATTACTTAGCTTGGCGTTAGTAGCCGCCTGTGGCAATGGTAACAACGATGATGATGTAGAGCCAACACCACCACCAGTTACAGAGCCAACACCAGAGCCGCCACCGGCTGTCCCGGAAGCCCCGGTTATTATTCCTGTAACCGACGGTGACCGCGGCAACCATGTAAACGCAGTAACAACATTGGTGCTCAACAACAGGCTCGAAAGGCTTACTGTAGACAGGGCAACAATTAATAATGCTGCGTTTAACGGCGAAAGAGCCGGCAACTTTGCCGAAAACGGCAATATTTCTTGGTATGTAAACATATTCTTTAACGGTTTATATCGTGTTTCTATGGAATATGCACGCTATCAGGGTGGCAATGTTGGGCTTCGTCTCGACGGCGGCATGAACGATTATGATTTTACAGCAGAGCTAGGCGGGACAAACGGTGCTTTGCAAACTGTTGTACTGGGTTATATACCTCTACTGTCTATGCCTGACCCGTATGCGCTAACGCTTAGCCCTACTTCTTTTTATAACGGCGAATTTGCGGAGTTTACGTCTATAACTCTTGAATGGGTAGAAAACTTAGACCTGTACACTATTATTGATGGCGACACAAGACTGCTTCATCACCAGGCATCGCTTGTAGGCGAAATTATCGACGAGGGTGACAACTTGGGCTTCTGGTGTGCTAACAGCGTAGCCAGCTGGCCACTTAGCGTGCGCCGGCCTGGTAACTACCGCGTAAGGGCATATGTTACCGCACCAGAATACTTGGGCGGCCTTGGCATGGTATCTACCGTTTATGACCGTGTGCGTACTATTGTTGATATACCTGGTACCGGTGGGTGGAGTAACTATGTATGGGTTGACTTTGGGGTTATGACCCTACGCGAAGGCAATTACTACTTCCGCATTCAAGGGTATGACTTGCACGGTGGGCACTTCATGAACTTGCGCTATGTTTACCTAGTATATGTAGGCAGCGAGATTGCATACTTCCCAATACGCACAGATGACGCCACTGTTGCTGTTGCTACGGCTGTACTGGGTGGCCAACAACAAGAAAACTACTGGACCAATGTTGGGCATTTCCGCCGCAACTACGAAATGACCTACAACTTAGAAATATTTGAAGGCGGCAGCTTTGAAATAATCCTGAGTTACACCAGCCCATATTCTGGCCCAGGTGTGTTGTATGTAAACGATGAAAGGTCTACCTTTGAAGTTGAAGCAACAGGCGGTTGGGGCAACTATGTTGAGTTATCACTTGGTGTGTTTGATATTGCCGAAGGTACAGTTACAATCATGTTTACCGGCGAAGAAGCACCAGGCGACTGGTTCATGAACCACGATTATATCCGCATTGTAAGGCAATAACAGCGTAAGTATTGTTAGAATATTGGGGGCTGTGTAAACAGCCCCTTTTTTGTGGTACCTTGGATTTTTGCAGGTTGGATAGGATATAAATTGATACAAATATTGATTTTAAAGGAGAGTTATTATGGCATTATTACATCCGCGCAACCCTTTTATTACTAGTATTTATACGGCAGACCCTTCTGCTCACACTTGGGATGGGGAGACAGTTTATGTTTATGCATCCCATGATATAGACCCAGCTCGTGGGTGCGATTTGATGGATAGGTATCATATTTTCTCGTCTAAGGATATGGTTAACTGGGTAGACGAAGGTGAAATTTTGTCTTCTGATGATGTGAAATGGGGGCGGACCGAAGGTGGGTTTATGTGGGCCCCGGACTGCATATACAAAGATGGGACATATTATTTCTACTACCCACACCCAAGCGAAACCAGATGGAACGATACCTGGAAAATAGGCGTTGCCACCAGCAAATACCCTAACAAAGATTTTACAGACCAGGGCTATATCGAAGGGCTTGGCGGTTTTGCTTTAATAGACCCCTGTGTATTTTTGGATGACGACGGTCAAGCATATATCTATGTTGGCGGCGGTGGTAAGTACCTGGGTGCGAAACTCTGCCCTGATATGATGACCCTGGAAACAGAAGCTGTGCAAATGGAAGGTTTACACGACTTTCACGAGGCTACATGGGTGTTTAAGCGCAATGGAGTTTATTATCTAAGCTATTCGGATAACCAGCAACCAGAAAACAACATGCGCATTGCCACCAGTGACAGCCCACTTGGCCCTTGGACGCATAGGGGTGCTTATATGACCCCAGTAGGCTGCGAAACAACCCACGGCTCTGTTATGGAGTTTAAAGGGCAGTGGTACCAGTTTTATCATAACCAAGCAGTCTCTGGACATGGGACTATGCGTAGCATCTGTGTTGACAAAATATTCTTTGATGATGACGGTAATATCTTGCCTATGAAACAGACAACTAACGGTCTATTCAGCTACGAAATACCCAACAATGCTATAGCATATGGTGTTGATAAGTTTGAGCTTTATGGTGGGGCATATCTTGAAGATGGTAAAGTCAAGGGCCTGGACGCAGAAGGCAGTGGCTTTAAGCTTGCTGGCATAGAAGGCAAAGGCGATTTGCGCGCAACCATATGGGTAAAGTATGCAACACAAGAGCGCCTGGCCAAGATACGGCTCAATGTAAACGGGCGAGACGAGTCATACATTAACGCCCTAGCAACAGACGATATCACCAGGCTAACCGTAAAACTAAAGCCCGGTACAAACAACGAGGTCACATTTGCCGGTGGCAAGGGCGATATCTATATAACAGAAGTACTTGTGAGTTACCTATGAGTAACATTGTATATGTAGGCGGCTACCAAAAAGCCGACGCATTCTGTTTGCACTGCCTGGAGTATACGGGCAGTGCATTCAGGTTGCATGAGTCTTACGAGGTAAGCAATGCTTCGTATATTTGCCTTTCACCGGATAAGGGATACTTATATGCGGTTATTGAAACTGATACTTTTAATGGCTTACCCGGTGGGGGTGTGGCTGCCTTTGGTATAGAAGAAGGCGGAAAATTGCGTTTTATAAATGAAGCACCAACAGAGGGTGCGCATCCATGCCATTTGGCTGTTAGTGGAGATGGGCGAAGTTTATGTGTTGCCAATTATACCGGTGGGTCTACTATTTTTTATGACATATTGGCTGATGGCAGTATAGGCCATAAAAAAACATTTATTAACCATAACAGGTATGGGGCGCCTAGCGGTGTTGTAGCATCGCGGCAAGCAAACCCCCATGCCCATTTTATCATGCCAAAAAAAATAGGGATGGTTGAAGTCCTGTGTATATGCGATTTGGGGCTGGACATGGTGCTGGTATTGGATGACACCAGTAACGAGTTAACGCGGCTTACTTTACCGGGTGGTTTTGGGCCCAGGCATATTGCGTTTCACCCCAACCTGCATACAGCCTACATTGTAGGGGAGCTTGCCCAGGCAGTTGTTGCGGTGGATTATACAAACACTAGGGCAGTAAAAGTTTCACCTGCTGTTCCTGTTTCACCAGATAATAATATAAGCTGTGCAGCTATTAGGGTCTCGCCAGACGGTAGGTACTTGTTGGTATCCAACCGCGGTGGCGGGGCAGATTCGCTTTCTATTTTAGAGCTTGATGACGCTGGTAATGTTGTTAGGCTGTCTGATGTATATATGACACGGGGGCGCTGCCCGCGTGATTTTGACTTTACACCCAAAGGTGACGAAATTATTGTAGCGTATCAAGATTCGGACTTAATTGAAGTCTTGAGTTGGGATAATGGGGTGCTGGTACCAAAGGCTGTAGAAATAGCTCTACCAAAACCAACTTGTGTGGTTTTCAAATAATATTGTTAGATTATGAAAAACAAACGGTATGGGGTGACAACCATGGAAAAAAGAATAAAGCAGCTAATATGTGTATTTTTACTATGTATTTTTGCGATATTTGCATACGGATGCAGCTCGGATGAAAGCGACTCGGCCACGGATGTACCAACACAGCCAGGCGAAGTTCGCGAACCCGCAGTAGGTACATCCGGCAACCCAATAATAACTAGCATATTTACCGCAGACCCTTCGGCCCATGTATGGCCGTCTGACCCGTATCGTCTTTTTTTGTACCCGTCCCAAGATATTTTTCCTGCTGTGGGTTGCGACAGGATGGACAGGTATCATGTCTTTTCTACCATAAACATGGTGGACTGGGTTAACCACGGCGAGATTTTGCGCCGCGCAGACTTAGACCAGGATGTATGGGGCGAAATGTACCCAGAGTCATATTTCATGTGGGCACCAGACGCGGCTTATTGCGAAAACCACCCAGACGGCAAGGGGCCGTATTTCTTCTTCTTCCCTGTTTCTGTGGGGCAGGCTGGCTCGGGTGGGGCCAATAACTGGAACTATAACTGGAAAATAGGTGTGGCTTGGAGCGACCGCCCATATGCCGGCTTTAGGGATAACCCAGTAACGATACTCACATATCCCGATGGCCGGCCTATTCATGGCTCTGGCCAGTATATAGACCCTAGTATTTTTTCAGACAGGGAAACGGGTAATCATTATTTAGTTGTTGGCGGCTCGGGTGTGATGCGTGTAGCTAGGTTAAGCGCTGACTTGTTTTCCCTTGCCGAGGATTTTGTGATTTATAACGGGTTGCCCTATTTCCACGAGGGGCCATGGATGTTTAGCCGGGTCAATGATTACGGCGTTAAGCTGTACTATGTAATGTATGCAGCAAGTATAAGGCCAGGCGGCGGCAGCTTGGCATATGTCACCAGTGAGTACGGGCCCTATGGGCCATGGACTTTTGGCAGCGAGATACTTGGTGCCGTTACAACAGATACAAATCACGGCTCTATTGTAGAATTTTTGGGGCAGTGGTACCTGTTTTTTCATACAGATGTACTGTCTATGGGGCAGAACAACTTGCGTTCGTCTAGTGTAGAGCGGATACATTTTAACCCAGACGGCTCTATCTTACCCGTTGTACCCACACAAACCGGCGTACCAGCCGTTGGCCAAGTAGAATGTGCTGATTATTTAAATCAGAGGTTTGGTGTGGGTAACTGGTCCATAGAAATACCTTTTAATGAGTTTGCGGCTGGGCTTAGCGCAAACTTTGACGGCTTTGTTTTGCATAGGACCTACGATGTAATGGATGATACTGTAAATGTATATCTGGCAGAACGGCAAGAAAATACAAGAGCCGTGCACAACTTGCATATTGCGGGCTCGTATGTGGAGTTTACTGGTGTATACGGCGGTACGGGTGGCACTGTGCTTTTGGAAGTAAACTACGGTACCCAAAGCGGTGGCCTTGCACAAGTAGTTGTTAATGGCGTGCAGCAATATGTACTACGTACCCCAGCTACCGGCGGGTGGGAAGACTTTACCGGTACGGCATTTGTACAAGTAGAGTTGAATGCCGGTGATAATAACACGATAAGAGTCGGCGGCCTGGCAATGAACATCAGGAGTATAGCCATACATCTGCCAGAGTAGGAGAGTTGGCGTAAAATAAATTGTTTGGGGGTGCACAATGGGACTACTGCAAAAAAGACCAATACAAGTTGGGTTGCTATGCATAGTTGCAATAATAAGTATTGCACTTACAGTATTTTTTGTGCTTAGAAATGGGGATGACGAAGTGATAGGGATAGGTCATGAAGTTACAACAAACGAAACCAATAATATTAACGGCGAAGATACAACAAGGCATGAGCCTATAGTAGCTCACGCCAACCCTGCCGATATAGTAATGACAGCCCTGACGTGGGAACATATAAGAGGCACAAATATATCTGACAGGCACGTAGCGTCTAATTTGGATTTTTGGCAGACTATAGAAGCCTTCCCCGACGCAGTTATATCATGGGCCACAAGCGACAACGATATCATAGACCTGAACGGCAGGGTGTCGCGCCCACAGGGTGGGGATGCAATAGTAAGTGTTACCGTAACTGCCGAAGTTGGCACGTATCAAGCCACCAGGACCCTCATATTAACAGTCCCGTCCTTTGACTTTGTGGTTGGTGAGGTTGGTCATGCAATAGCTACCATGTTCCCTACAAAGGACTTTGTTATTTCGGACTTTATTGTTACAGACTTTGGGGCTATGGCCGTACCGGGTTATGATAACAGGGAGGCTTTCCAAACCGCTATTGATGCCGCGCACAATGCCGGGGGTGGGGTTGTGTTTATCCCGGCTGGCAACTACGAATTTCATAGTACACGCACAAACTCTATAAGTGTGCGCCACCGCACCGGGCCATTGGGGTCAGACGAAGAGCGGCGTAGTTTTACTTACGAATACGTACTAACACTACCCCAGGGCGTGCAACTACGCGGCGACTGGGTAAGCCCGGTATATGACGGGGTCAAGGGCACGATATTGGAAGTCCATGTTGGGCACAACTCACCAAACGCCAGCAACGAGGTACCAACTTGGTGGAACGACCCCCAAGCAGGCGGCGAACTGTTTAGCACCTACACCAATGTATCCGACAGGTTTATAGAAATGAACGAGTCCACAGGCGTTACCAACCTGTCTATATGGCATCCCAACCAGGATATAAACAATGTCGTACCATACCCATGGGCGCTATTTCAGACTCATGGCAACAGTGCCACTATAGAAAATGTGACATTGGTAAACTCGTACAACGGCTTTATTTCCGCACCAAGTGAGTTGCATTATGTCCTAAACAGCTACATGACCGCCCTCAACACCGCTATCCAAGTGCATGTATGTACAGATATAGGGCGCATAGAAAACGTACGCATAAGCCCAGAGTTTTGGGCCAACTCTGGCTTGCCCAACGCGCCAAGCCTGGCCGCTGTAAGGGGGCGCACAAGGGCTTACGGTACAGGTTTTAGAATGCACCGCTCGGACTGGGAATATGTTGCACATTTGTATGTAACGGGCTACAACATAGGCATGTGGGTAGGGCGCGAGCCGGGCTTTGTACATTCGCCCAACGCGCAATTCTTTGATATCCGCCTTACAGACAATGTAACAAGCTTGTATGTGCAAGATGTTAACCCATATGGGTTGCTTATTTCAAATTCTATAATTGGCGGCGATACCGCGGTATATTTTTACGAGTATTTCCAGACCTCTGTACAGTTTAACGGGGTAGAATTTATAGGGCCTATTGTAAGTGACGGGCGCGGCGGGGTTATTTCGTTTGAGAGCTGCATATTTGACCACAATAGTGGCTATGCACTAGAAATAAACAGCGGCAACGTGATATTAACCCAAAGCCGGTTTGCAAGCCCAACGCGTCACATACACTTGGGTGATGATGTAAATACCGTCACGGCTTTAAACTCCGGCTATGGGCAACAACCATACCAGAGGCAAATTGCCATCACAGGCAGCGGGCAGTTGGTTGATGTAGTAAACAACGAAGCGTTTTTGATTGATGAAATCCCCTCAAACATAAGGACAGATATAGACATACACCCAAGGCCACCGCTGGACTATGTGCTAAGAGCCGACTTGCCAAGAGCCACAGAATTTGACAATGTCCGGCCAACTGTAGATGTATCCGCTGAGCTACAAGCATCACTGGACGCGGTTGCAGCACTTGGTGGTGGTACGGTATTTTTGCCAGCCGGCAGGTATCTGGTTAATAACCCCATAGTCATACCATCAAACGTAGAGTTAAGGGGTACGTGGGATGTCCAGCACCATACCCAAGGTGGCGGGACCGCGATTTTTACGGAGCATACAGGCGGGCATATGGGCGAAAGTGGGCCTTCGCTAATACAGTTGCAAGCCAACTCCGGCATAAGGGGCTTTAATATAGCCCAGACCAACCTGACAGAAGGCGGCTATACTGCCAACAACCCAAGGCGGACTCCTTTCTTGATACAGGGGCAGGGGCACAATGTGCATGCAATAAATATCACAATATCTTTAGGCGACAAGGGCATTGACCTTTTCACATACGACACTAGCGGCCATTATGTAGATTATTTTGCAGGGGCAATAACAAGGGCCGGCATATGGGTAGGCGGCGGTGCAGATGGTGGCTTTATTCGCAATATGCAGTTAAACCCGCACTATGCACTACGCTTCCCAAGGGGTGGCCAGGGTTATCCCAACCCAGGCAACGACGGCAACGGTTTTTACCTGTTTATCCAGGGCAATAGCAGTGCGCTGCGTTTTGGGGATGTTACAAACCAGACCATTTTTAACAATTTTGTTTTTGGCTCTGTTTATGGAATCCACTTTGTAAGAGACGAGATTACCGGGCAATACCCTGGTGAGATAACAGTCGTAGGGCATGGCTCGGATGGTTGCACTTTTGCCTTGAATGTAGAGTCCGCAGGGCCATATACCCGCATAACCGCCATTAACTCACAGCTAGTAAACACATATATCGTAGACCAGCCCGTGCGGGCATACGTGCTAATGGGAGACAGGGACCAACCCAACAATCCTAGAGTCCACCCAGATGCAGAGCTTACGCTGTTTAACACATCTTTCTGGGGGAGCCCCACGGTTGGCGCAATAATTAGTAGCGGAATAGTACGCTTTAGGCAAGCCAATTTCTCGCAAGTGGGGATGCCAGGGGTGGATGTGCTTGGCGGCAGTGTGTATACTTCTAGTTCGTTTTTTGCCAATGCCAGGTCGGGTCATGACTCTAGTGCCCATGTGCGTTTACATGAAAGCGGTAACAGGGTTAACTTTTCTAATAACTTCTATGTTGGTGGTATAGGCATTAACACGGCGCGGCCTATGTATTCCTTTGGTTCGGACATAGCAAGGTATTTCGACCCGAGTGTTATAACACTGTCTGGCATGGGAAGTGCGCGTTTTAACCCTGTCATAGACGGTGAAATGGAAGGTGACCTACATGGCTGGACACGTTCGCCCGCATGGTTGCGTTTTAACAATATAGACTTGGCAAATGGTATCGCAAGTTTCGCGTTCCAATATGCCCATGGGGCGGACCCTATACCGCTTGTGGCTGAGCTGCGGGTCGCGTTGGCCGGTACAGATATAACAGGGGCAGATGTTTTTGAGCTTACATCTCTTGTAGGCAGGATAGAAACAATGTCTACCAACACAGGGGATTGGCACGCGCCTGGCAATGTTGTGCTTGAGGAGAATATATATTACCCCGGCGGTGGGATGATGGATGTGTATGTGCTATTTATGCCTGGTGGGATTAATTTTGTGGATGTAGTAATTAACTTAAACATTGATGGTTAAGAGCCCGGTTTTGATGATTGGGCCAAAAGCGATTTGCCGTCTATGGACACAGCTTTTAAGGAGACTAATATGGACAACGAACTAAAAGGTAAAGTAGTAGCAGGGTACCAGGCATGGTTCCGCGCGTCTGAAGATTTGGATGACGGCTGGATCCACTGGAGCCGCAAACAGGCCCCAGGTACAGGAAAGCCCTCATTTGAAATATTCCCAGACACGCGAGAGTATCCAGAAGATGTGCTATACCCCTCTGGATATTCGCAATTGGGCGATGGACGTGAGTCAAAGCTGTTTTCTTCCCGTACAAGTCAAGCAATTGACCTCCACTTCTCATGGGCAAAGGACTATGGAATAGACTGCCTGGCCCTGCAGCGCTTCTACAGCGAAATAGTGCCCGAAAGGCTAGAATCCCACTACAACAAAGACCATTTGCAGTTTATTAAAGCATCGGCAGAGAAGCATGGCAGGATGTTCTATGTGATGTATGATTTTTCTGGCGCGGCGCGGCATGGCGATACAATTGTAGACGGCTGCACCAGCGACTGGGTTATCCAAGTCGAGGAATCAGGTCTAATAAACAGCCCCAACTATGCGTGCTATGAAGGCAAAAAAATTGTATGCCTGTGGGGCCTTACAGGACTAGACTCGTGGCGCTACCCGTCGGCAAAAAACGCACTGGCACTAATACAATGGTTTAGAAATCGCGGTTACTATGTTATTGGCGGCTTCCCAGACAACGATTGGGCGCTGGTTACAGATGATTATGCCGCAGTATACCGTGAGGCAGATATGATTTCCCCATGGGTAGTAGGGCGCTTTGGGCCTGGTGGTGTAGAAAAATGGTGGGAGCCAGTTTTCAAACGTGAGCGCGAATACTGCATAAAACACGGTAAGGCATACATGCCTGTGGCTTTCCCTGGGTTTGCATGGTGCAGCTTTAATGGCGGCTATGCAAACGCAATCCCAAGGCAAAGCGGGCAATTCTTTTGGGACCAGGCGAAGTTTTTGCTTACCCAAGGTATCGAAAATATCTACTTGGCTATGTTTGATGAATATGACGAAGCCACTGCCTTCATGAAGGCAGCGGAAGACTCTACACAAATACCTGTTGGGGAGTCGTATTTCCTTACGCTTAGTGTTGACGGTTATTGGCTATCGTCAGATTACTATCTGCGGCTTGCCGGGGCTGTGGGCCAACACATACGAAGCGGCCAACCCGTGAGTGAGGTCCCGCCTGTGGCACATTCTACTGGCCCGGTGTATTGGCGCAACGGCTTTGAGATGCGTGACTACTACCACATAGATAAAAAAGAGCATTATACCGCCACGGTAGATATAGGCCTGTTTGAAGATAAGCCCATGCAAGGCAATGTGACGGCTAGTGTTGTAGAAAGCAGTTACGGCAAAGGCAAATATGCACTTCACATAAAAGGTACCGGCACATACAAGATAGCAACTACTAAAATTGATTGTAAGAAGCCTCTAGCACTTACTTACGCCGCCAGTATAGAAGGGATACAGGTAGGGGTTGTGCTAGAAGACGGTAGTTGTATGTTTAAGCCAAGTGGAGAAGCGTTTTCTGTAACAGGCAAAATATACGGCATTGCTGTGTCTATAGGCGGTGGCGAGGGCTTTGTTGACGCAATTGTGTTGCAAGAAGCCTGAGAAAAGCGGCGTAGCCGTACTTTAATGAAAAATGATATAATCCTAATATAAACAACAATTGTTATAATATTTGGGGGAAATTGCATGAGAAGTGCGGTTATGCAAGCAATATTAGAAATATCATGTTTATTTATGATATCAGTAGCAATACCACTTGCCGCATACGCGTATCAAGAGCCAGAGCCCCGTATCCACATTGCACTTGGCGACTCTGTATCTGCTGGGTTTGGGGTAGACGATACTACCAGGTATACCGCTCTTTTTTCGGAAATGTTAAAACAAAGGGATTATATAAATAAATATGTAAACATGGCAGAAGACGGTTTTACCAGTGCCATGCTATTAAACTTTCTTAACAACATAGACGAGTATAGTCTAAGCCATTTCCAAGATGCATATGTAATAACCCTTAATATTGGTGGCAACGACATCCTTACTCCGCTAATAAGCTATCTCCCCACCCCAGAAGACGCCGCAAGCATGGTTTCAGAGCTATGGGAGTTTATACATGAAGCAATGGCCATCGTGCCAGAAGTAAGGGGTGTGGCCACCGAGTTCCAAGACGCACTAGACAACCTCAACCTCTGGCGAGTGTGGGAAATACCAGCCCTTAATAGAATGGTGCAAAGTGCAATGCCCGTACTTGGCGATGTAACAAGCTTGTTTGATAGAGTTGATAATCTTCAGCTTGTACAGCTGTTACCGCTTTTGAGCGGCGAGTTTTCACCTGAGCTGGAAGCCGCATTAACAACCGGTGCAGCCGCATTTGAAGATAATTTTAACGAGATACTAGCATGGCTTAGTATTCATGCACCGGAAGCGGTGATTATTGTCAACACGGTTTATAACCCTGTGCCAAATCAGCTTTTGGGTATGTCGCTAGAAGGGCTTTCTTATAGGGCCAATGAGCTAATAGTATTTATAAACGGCACAATATTAGAAGGAAGTGAAGCAAAAGGGTACTTGGTAGCAGACGTATATACCGGCTTTGCAAGCGAGCCGGATAGTATTATGAACTTTTTTATGGATACAACTGCGCTTACCTTCTCTTTTGACATAATCCACCCCAACGCGGCTGGGCATGAGTTGATTGCAGGTCTTAACTATGAGTTGTTTAATACGCGGTAGAGGATAGACATATAAGCCGATACAGCCTATAATCTAATCGTACAACAACCCCAATGGGAGTGGATGGTTGCTGGTGTGGCCCCTGGTCTTCAAAACCTTTTGCAGCCAAATTAAAATAAATTTTTATCAGATGCACAAACCCTTCAAAGCCAATGACAGTAAGCCTTTGAGGGGTTTTTCTATTTCCTGTTAAACTCTTGATTTTCCTGTTTAGCCCTTGACAACAAGTGATATTTCTTTATGATAAGTGATAAACAAGTGATATAAATATCATTTATCACAGCAAGGATTAGGAAGGGGTAAACACAAGTGAAACGAAAAAAAGGCGAGGGCATGATTCGGGAGTATGAACCGGGAAAATGGTTAGCCAGATTAACAATAAACGGTAAACAGAAAGCGTTTTACGGAAAATCTGAAAAAGAAGCAACAAAGAAGTTGAATGAGTTTAAACTCAAAATCAGCAAGGGTAAGAGAAACCTTAGAAATATACAATACTCTGACTTCTTGGACATATGGCTTAAACGTAAAAAGATGGAGCTAAAACCACAATCATATCATAGACTTGTCTATACAGTTGACGGACATATAAAACCTACAATCGGGTTCTATCTTCTTGATAAAATTGATGATGCACTAATCCAAGAAGAAGTAATTAACGCCAAGTCAAAAACGCACTCCTATTCCTCTGTGAAAAAAATTTATGATGCATTAAATGAGAGCCTAAGGTTTGCCAAGAGCAACGGAGACATTACCCATAACCCTGTTGACTTGGTGGTCATGCCGACACAAGCAAGTAAAACATTTGCCAATAAGAAAAAGGAAGCTGGAGGCAACATTGAGATATTATCAACCGATGAAATAAAGCGTTTTATTACAGTTGCACCTGCTGCTTATAAAAGCGGCAAGCCCATTTTCCCCAATGGCATGATGTTTATTCTTATGCTTAATACGGGCATCCGTATTGGTGAGGCAGTAGCGGTTAGCTGGGAGGATTATGATGATGCAGATAAGACGCTAAGAATAAGTGCCAGCATAATCCAAAACAAAGATGAAGCCGGTAGGAACTTTATTGAAAGGCAAGAAAGCGTGAAAACTAGAAATAGCGAGAGGATACTCAAACTAAATTCTAAAGCACTAGATGCTCTACCCACTAAAAAAAGCTCTGGCTATATTTTTTGCACAAAAGATGGCAACCCTATTCATCCAAGGTCTGCCCGTGACATGCTAGATAGGATGCTAGTAAGAGCAGAAATCCCACATAAATCAACCCATGTATTCAGACATACATTCGCCAGTAGGCTATTTGAAAAAGACGTTGACGTTAAAGTTGTTTCAGAATTGCTTGGACATGCAAGTGTAGCAACTACCTACAATACCTATATAACGCTTATAAAGAAGCGAAAGGCTAAGGCGATGGAGGCCATTGAAGATATGTATTGATGAAACTAAAATACCCTTCCTGATTAAACGCCCTAAAAGGCAACCACTAAGGAAGGGTTTTTTGTAGTCATAAAACCTCTGTTTGTCTAATCGTTCCATTGCTCCTACTAAGGTATAGGTGCAATGCTATACAAGCGTTTCTTTCTCTCCTAACAACCACAGGATATCAACATTCATTGCCTTAGCAATAGTAATTAGTTCCGAGTCAGAAACAATTCGCTCTTCATTTTCAATTTTGGATAGCGTAGATTGAGATATCTGTAAGCCGCCCAAATGTAGTTTTGCCAATAAGTCCGACTGATGCATTGGGGGATTCTGCATAGCACGGTATATCCGTATTTTGCGACCAATAATATTCTTGCCCACTGTACACACCCCTTTTAAGCAATTTTTATTCTGAATTGGATTTTATATGACGTTGTGCTACAATGTTTTACGTATCAGAATAAATATTCTTAATTGGAAAGTGAAATGAAAATGAAATATGCTTTTATAAGAAATGCGCTTGCTATTGGTGGTTTGCTTGTCATAATATATTTATTGTTCCTATTCACTAGCGGTAGACACATGCACCAGCGACTAAGTGGAACTTGGATTAGCGAATGTAGGCGAATTGAATATGCATTTAACGATAGCGAGTATACGCTTAATAGAAACAGTACCGGCACGTTTAGAGTGCGTGGGAGTAGAATCATATTTATAGAATATGGACGCTCCTACCATGTAAGGGTGACACGCACATATATGATTTTGGACGGGGTTCACTACCTTAGAAACGATTGAAGGAAATGGAAATTTTATTTACTATACCTTTGCGTACACTAATTGATTATGAAATATTGCCCAAAACAATACCCCCTGCTATAATTAGGCTCAATGTTTCATTTGATTTAAATTAATAATAATTGCTGAAATGTGAAAGAATAGGTTTTCCATTTTATTTGTAGTAGGGGTGTTGTAATGAGCAATCCGAGAGGCTACAAAAAGGCACTTGTAATATTTATTGATATTCTTGGTAGCCAAAGCCGTAATGACTTTCATGAGCTATACGAAATAAATGAATTGTTTCACAGTGAACTTTTAGGCAATCAGAAACAAGAGCGAGAGTATGTAGCATACAGACGTCACATATATACTTTTTCAGATTGTGCATATATATTTTATGATTATAAGGATAACGTAGAAATAGCACGACAAAATCTAGGTGCCTTATTTGAGGTTGCCTTATGTAATTGTGAGCCTTTACTCTTGAAGTTTTTAAGTAAGGGATTAATCTTTAGAGGTGGAGTTGCATATGGAGATGTTTATTATGACGAGAGTAAAAATATGTTTTTTGGTGAAGCTGTAAATAAAGCATTTAAATATGAAAACGATATAGCAAAATATCCTCGGATAATAGTTGATAAGTTTGTAGGTGATACTATAACTCATCATTTTAAAAAAGTAGTTCAGCATTACGATAAAAGCAATATGTCAAATTTCATGCCAAATCCTAAAGAACAGGATGGATGTATTGTAAAGTTAGATACTGATGGGCAATATCATTTGCACTATTTAAATTCAATACAACAAGGCATGGATTACAGCGCAATAATCGGGCAGAGCAATTATGACTTGATAACTACCATTATTTCTACATGTGACAAACAAATAAATAGTTTCTCAAAAAACAGTAATATTCGTTCAAAATATGAATGGTTAAAAAAGTATGCGATGCAATCTTCTAATGATGAAATCGGTGAACCCTTGGTGTATCAAAAACCTTTTTGGGATAGATTACTCGGCAAGCTATTTAAGAAAAATCGAAAAGAAGATATATTTAAACAGATGTTTAATAACAATACAATAATGATGATGTCAAATGTAGGCATCCCATTTGATGAAGATAGTCATTTAAAAACCGTTTTAAATTATATCGAGCAAAATGAATTTGATGTAGTAAACGAACTTGAGAAATCAGAGGATAGTGTAATCGACTTTAGTGGTTTCGGTGATATTCTCGAAGTGTTTGGAAAGAAAAAGGTAGAACAGCGTTGGAATACTCTTTACACGGCAATGAATGCATACATAACGAAGAATAACTTGTGTGATTTTGCATATGTAGACAACGGTTTGCTTTCCATAGCTCTAGTTGATTATTTCCATGATGTTCAAAGGATAGTAAGCCCCCCTATAATTGATGATGAAACTATAATCGCATATACAGCTTATTGGATATTGCATATAAGACCTATACAAGTATATGATAAAATACACTCCAGTAATAGTGAATTAGCATTTATAAACGAAAAATTCGTAGCGCAATACCTATCTGCATTTATTAGTGGGTATAGAGAGTGTAGCAATGCTCCTTATTATTCAGATGACAAACTAGAAGATAATTCTGAACCCATCTTATACTCTCTTATTAATAAATCACCCAGTGCGCAATGCATAAAAGGATTATTAAATATTCTTTTAATTGGCAAAACCCTTTATGAAATTAATAAATAACATTCACGACTAAGCAGTTTTAAAATTCAATTGTTTATGACTATAGCTACCATTTATATTTTATAAGGGGGGATTTATCCTATGAGACATAAAATTACATCTGTGATAAAAGCATTATGTGTAGCTTCAGTGGTTCTTGCTATAGTATTTTTATCTGCTGCTGCTACTTGGATTTTATTGACAGACAGGTTTTTTTCGGAATACTTAATTGTTTTATCCTCAATTTTAAGAAACAGTGGAGTTCACTCTACATTGCTTGCTGCGGTTGTTGCAACTGTTGCATTCCAAAGCATTAAAGATGCAGACACAAAGAACAAAGAATCAGAAGACAAGATAAAACAAATAGGTCAATATACAATAGCGTTTCAGTTAGAAGAAAAGCAAGGCATACCGATAACAACATGTGGAACTATCATAGTAATTGAAAATGATAATGACTATCTTCTCGAATACGATGATGTAATAAACGATGAATCCCTTATTCCGTTTGCAATCCAATTTTTAACATCCAGTGATATATCCACTAATCTACAATGCATAATGGCATTTGGACATGATTACTTTATAGAAAACCAAAAAAAAATAATCAGTAATTATTATGACTATTGCGAAAAACAAAATCTTCCAAATCCATTATATTGCGCAGCACGGCAGACGAACCCCCTTTTAGAGTGCGAGAAACGAAATCGTTTTGTAGAAATCTTTATAAGAGTGCCTCAAAATATTTGTTATAAGTCAATATGGATATCAGCAATAACTGACCAAGGTGTTTTATTGTTTATTAAAGTTAAACTGCGTTTAGAGAATTTTGAGAACAAAAGATATCATTGTCGATTGATTAGTCAGTTTAGTCATTCAATAGAGAATGGAAAAGTTAATCCCCTGTATTATTAGTTCAGGCTGGGAATGGCTGTGATATACTGTCTATATAATACAAAATTGAAACAATACTTATTTGCTTTAGTGAACTCAACTTTTACTATAAACTTTGAATAGAATGAAAATAACTATAAACCAAAAATTAATAAAAAGATTTGTACCGATAAATAATCTTGATACTATTATCATTCCAAATAACAACACTGAAAACATCCATACGGAGCGTGCGAATTTTTTTGTCGGAGAATTTTTAGGGCCACAAAACAATAGGAAGAAGCAGTTTGATAAGCAATATATCAAGATTATGTCAGAAGCGAAAAGAGTAGCAAGAGTAGAGTCACCTTGGACTTTATCAATAATAAATGCAAGAACAATAGTTAAAATGTATGGACAGAGTTTTATTACTGTATTTTCAATTTTGTCTCTATCAAAGTTGTTCATGCTCATCCCCCTATGTCTATAGTAAGTCTTTGAACTAGCCTACCTGACCAATAACATTATACGAGGGGTTATTTTGAATTATGCCAAGCTATCAAATCAATGACTCACTTTACTAAAATGAGGAGGTTATAAATGCAAACAGATGAAGCATGTAGATTAAGAAAGGAGTGGGGAGACAAGCCATGTAGTCACCCCAATACTGAAAGAGAGTATTTTTTAGGGGCAAGCACGGGTGATTTCGTCTGCACATCTTGTGGCGAGTCGTTTAACAATCATGAACTTCAACGAGTAAGAAAACTTAACATAGAGAAAAATGAATCACAATAAAAAGATTGCTTCATTATCGGAGGATGCAATGGAATACATTGAACAACTAGCAAAGCATTTTCGTGGTGCGATAGAAATTGCAAAAAATGCAGATGAGTTCAGGAGTAATAGCTTCTCCAGATTTAATAATTTCTCAGGGTTTCCACGAGAGTGCTGTGACGATGCTTCTATTTTGTTAGCGGAGTATTTATTAGTACATGATATCATTACAGATAATGTTTTTGGTAACTACAAGGGCTATCCCCATGCATGGTTACTAGATGAACATGATAACTTTATTGATATTACTGGCGACCAGTTTAACAATAATCGTGATTTTCCGTATAGTATCGAATCTGTTTATGTTGGAGCTGACAATGATTTCCATAGGCTCTTTAAAAATAGAACAATTCGTGCAGACCGTGGAATAGATAGTTTAGGAGATGGATGCCAGCCAAGATTAAATGATTTATATAGTAAGATTATCAAGCACATTAAATAAAATCAGAGTTTGATAACCACTAAGGGAGCGAGATAACAACGCTTCCTTTTTTGTTGCCATAAAGCCATAAGCCTGTAGCTGCCGGTAATACATTCGGAGCATGGAAAATAGCTCCGCTGCGTTTCAGTTAGTAGGTGCGCCACACCCCAACCAAGCCAGCAACATCAAGATGTGAAACATCCCCTTCTAACCCATGCAAAGCCTTAATTTTAGCCACTTTTCCGTTTTGACGACCACGCCAATAAATTTGTATTCTGCATTTGCAAGCCCGCTTCAAGGGTAGCGAATAC
>Ga0123355_10000623_pt1 | contig 47876 bp, 40 predicted proteins | sample TergutEmb28metaG_3_FD_89872 | JGI IMG/M metagenome (GOLD analysis project Ga0123355, IMG submission 89872) | Embiratermes neotenicus P1 segment gut microbial communities from Petit-Saut dam, French Guiana - Emb289 P1 | ecosystem: Host-associated > Arthropoda: Insects > Digestive system > Gut ...
AGGTGAGAACGTTAGGCCACTCCCTCTGCATTTTACAGCTAAGTATCAAGATGGAAAAAGATACGGTTGCCTACCGTGTCTTTGACCTATAACTATTGTAGGAGGTGAGAACGTTAGGCCACTCCCTCTGCATTTTACAGCTAAGTATCAAGATGGAAAAAGATACGGTTGCCTACCGTGTCTTTGACCTATAACTATTGTAGGAGGTGATGACCATGGACAACTCACAATTCACAAAACTGCTGGCAGAGTGCGAAAACGCAGTAAAGCGTTTCGTGTACTATAAAACGCCAAGCAAAGCCGACGGCGACGATGTACTGCAAGAAACACTACTAACCGCCTACACGCGGCGGGAGAGTCTAAACCAGCCGAAAAAATTCAAGGCTTGGCTACTTTCCATTGCCGCAAACAAATGCAACGACTTTTATCGCAAGCGGGCGACCTATCCGGAGGGATTACCCGACAGCGACCACGCACTGGAAAATGCATTACAGCAAACACGCTATGGCCTTACAATTGCCGACACCGTGCAGGAAGCTCTAGCATACCTTAGCGAAAGCGATGCAACCCTGCTGCGGCTAGTATTCATTGACCGATACAAGCTGGCAGAAGTTGCGCAAATGCTAAACATCCCCACAGGCACAGTAAAAAGCCGCCTGCATACTGCAAAGCGGCGGTTTAAGGCTGCGATCCATTCACCCCTTCTCAAAACAAATTTAAAGGAGCTGAAAGCATGAAAAAATTACCTGAAAAATTGCCCGAGTACACCATTACAGAATCTACAAATACACCTTTTCCAGTCAAATGGGAAGAAAAGATAGGCTGGTTTATCGTCCCGCGTCTGGGCGAAAATATTACCTGGGGTATGTATGATTGGCCTGACAGAACCCGTACGTCCACAGTAAAAATGGAAGTTACCTGCCGCGCAAAAGTCCACGGCGTGGACGGCGTGGAAATCCTAGCACGTGAGGATTATAAAGGCACAGTCTATACGCGTACCTTTGTCGAGCAGCTTTCCGACACCCATGTGCGAACCCTAGCTGAAACTGTGCAACATGAGGACGAAAAATTATTTTTGACATTCCTGGACGAAGATGATAAGTTTGTGCAAAACTGGGGTTTTGGCGAGGATAATTGCGGCAAGGAAATAAATATTTCGCCCAAAGGGGTAATTTTGCGAGATGGCAACGCCATAACCGCACCCACTGAATCCAATACGATGGATGTAGTTGGACGCTACACGGTAACTATTGGCGGAAAAGAATATGACTGCATTTGTATTATCAATGCAGACACACGAAAAACAGGCATACTCACCGAGCAGTTCATAGACGCCAACGGCCGCACTGTTTTATGGCGGCGGTTTAACCACGATAATTGGAAAAGTGACACGTACGGGCAGCCATGGAGCGAGAAATTACCCAACAGCCAAAGACTTACGGTAAATGGTGAAACATATGTACATTGGTACGACTGCATAACGGATTATATACTTTAGAACGGAATGGAATGCATGGACAGTAAGAATTTTAAGAAAACAACTGTAGAGTATTATGAAAGATGGCTTGGTGAGCAAGGGTGCTTGTCAAATGATGCAGATATCCAATTTATTTACTCTACCGAGCGCAACGTCGCCCAAGCAGGATATCCTTCACAAGTGGATATTTATTGCTGGATACAATGGGACAAAATCGTTGTTTCATATGGCGATAAGGCCAAGCCCCAAATAAACAAGCTCAATCAAAAACTCAAATTATCACTTTCAGTAGATGAAATTGCAGTTATTTTGTCTAAAATGTTCAACCGCCATGTTAATCATACGATTAAATATGTATACGCTGGTGGTAATTCCGACGCAACGCAAAAAGCAAAAACGCTAACTAAAGACGACTATTCAGATTATAGAAATTTTTTCTTGGGTTGCTATCCGAATAATAGTGATGATTGGCTGGAAGAATATTTTCACAAAATGGTGCAATCTGGACATTGTGTTGGCGTATATGAAGATGCACGCATTGCTAGTTGCACAGATGGACCTTCAATGCCTTATATGACTGACAAAGTGCAAGAAATCGGCATTACAACACTGCCAGGGCATAGGGGCAAAGGTTATGCCGCAATAGCTTGTACAAAAATGGCTGAAAACATTATCGCAAACAAAAAAGTACCCCAATGGTCAACACCTTGTAGTAACATTGCGTCACAAAAACTAGCTGCAAAAGTTGGATTTGTTAAAATAGCAGATGTATTGACCTTGACAATGTAACAAGCTACCCTCAAATTACAAAACTTTTGCCATCCCATTGCCCTTTAGCTAACATTGCGCTGTGCTCTAGTAACAACTCCCGCGCGGCTGGTGCAATTTCATCCCGCTTTGCCTCCCACGCATCGCGGTTTGTTTCAAGCTCAACACCAAATATTTTTTGTGAAAGCCCCTGTACCAATTTCCGCTCTGCATAGGCATGGGCGCGGGTTCTGTCGTCACTATCCGCCATGGCTGTTAAAAAATGAAAGAATGTTCCCAGTTCTCTCAAATAAATCATCTCAACAAGTTTAGCGCGATATTCCAGGTCGGTGCTTTTCATCTTGGGGTGATTTTTTCTGTCAAAAAAATGCTGTCCTTCGTGTTTTAGCAGGCTAACCTTGAAATCGTCTGATTCTATATCATATTTTTCCTTAAAATATGTGCAGCCTTTTTTTGTGACCCAGCCACCAGCACCTACCCGACCTAAAGTAATGTAGTCCTGCCAGCAGCGGGTGATAATGCCATCCATTTCCACAACTTCGATTTGTAATGCGCCTTCCGGCAGTTCCACAACTTCGGTGCAAGTCGTTTGCTTGCGCCACAGGCTTATGCATGGGATATGCGAAATTGTACCAAAATTTGCGTGGTAGCCACGCTTCCTAAAATACCTTGGTACGTGAACATGCAACGCCAAATATGCAAGTTTCGGCGAAAATTTTGAGATAAAACCCGCTCGCGGGAAGAATGGTTTTAGTGTTTCCACAATTTTTTGCTCGTACTCTTTGGTTGTAGAGGGGTTCGTTAACGCCCATTTAAGATAATCTTCATAAGCGCGCAGAAGGGGGGTGATGCTTTCATCATTGGGCTGTAAAAAATAGGTATCACCCTCAATGATACTGCGGTATTTTTCCAACAGTTCGGCATCGTCTGTTTCGGACAGATAAGTGACGAGTTTGCTATAATCCCCTTGCAGACAAATGCTGATATATGTATCCATATCAAATTTTTTCATGGTAATCCTTCTTCCTATAAAAAAATCAACTGGTAAGAACCTCTTACCAGTTGACCATTCATAATTCCTAATTCCCAGCCAACAAAACTTGCGTCCAAGCCAACTCAAATGCGCCTCTAAAATCGCCAAGGTCTATAAAAACTTCACCGCGGGCAAGAATATCTGCGCTTGGCCAATAAATTTCGCAATTTTGCCAATAGTCAGGTAGCATATCAAACGCGCCGCTGTTGGCTGTAGAGTAACGGGTGTAGCGTGTGTTCAAATACGCAATGTCCGGGCGGTTCATAAAGTTGATAAATTTCTCCGCGTATTCCTGGTTGCGGGTTGTAGCTGGGATAACCATGGAGTTAAACCATAGCTGCGAGCCCTCAACCGGCACAACAAAATTATGATCCGGGTTGTAAGCAATTATCCAGCGTGCGCAACCATTGTATACTGTGCCTAGTGCGCCTTCGCCGCCAATCATGTTGTCAATAATTTCGTCTGCCAAAAATGCGCGAACAAGAGGAGCTTGCTGAATAAGCGCGTCACGCACTTGGTTCAGCTCATCTTGAGAAGTGCTGTTCATAGAAAATCCAAGCATACGCTGCACAGCACCCATTGTACAGCGGGAGCTGTTGTACATAAATATTTCTCCTGCAAATTGCTCTTCCCATAAAAGGCGCCATGAATACACAGGCTGAGTTACCTTGGTTGTGTTGTACACAATACCAAATGTGCCCCACTTATATGGGATGGAATAACGGTTTTGCGGGTCGAAAGCCATGTAGCGTAAATGAGGGAAAATAAGGCTAGCATTAGGTACGTTTTCCCAGTTAATAGGGGCCAGCATACCTTCACGTATCATACGCTCTACCATGTAATCGCTCGGCACAACAACGTCAAATTCTGCACCACCAGAGGCCATCATGGTATACAGGTCTTCATTTGTCGAATATGTGCTGTAGATTACTCTAATGCCATACTCTTCTTCAAACATTTCCAATACTGGTTCGTAGATAAACAAACCCCAGTTTGCTACGCTAATTTCCGGGCGGTTGCTACAGCCCGTCAGTGTGAGCAAAAGTGCCGCCACCATGGCCACGATTGCTGTTGAAATGATTTTTTTCATTTTGTTACCTCCGTTTTCTTTTTTGGGACGATACCCAAGTTTATTCCCACCCCCGTGTTTGTAAACCGGGGAAAAGTGGTCTAATCTTCCTGCTCTCTCCGCTGCATAAGCCCCTTATCACGCCTGTTAATAAGAATGAGCATAATCATTACCACCACAAAAATAATGGTGGAAAGGGCGTTTATCCGCGGGTCTACGCCACGACGCGTCATAGAAAAGATGCGAATGGACAGATTTTCTACCCCGGGGCTTCTGGTGAAAAAACTGACCATGAAATCATCCACAGACAGCGTAAATGCCAACATTGCACCTGTTACAACACCTGGCCAAAGTTCGGGCAATATAACCTGTACAAAAGCCCGCAAAGGGCTTGCTCCCAGGTCTAGCGCGGCTTCATACAAATTAGGGTCAAGCCCACGCAGCTTGGGTGTAACCGATAAAATTACATAGGGCACATTAAAAATAACATGGGCTAAAAGCATTGTGCCAAACCCAAGGCGGCCTATCCCCAGTGCCCTAAACACAAACAGAAACAGCATCATAAGAGATATACCCGTGATAACGTCGGGCATCATTACAGGGATACGGCTAACCAGCATAATTGCTGTGCGAGCGCGTTTCCGTAGTTTATCTATGCCAATGGCGGCAGTTGTGCCAATAATGGTGGCAAAAATAGTGGAGAAAATTGCGATAAGAACAGTATTGCGCAACGCAAGCTGTGTATGCTGGTCGTTAAAAAGCCTAATATACCAGTCCAAGGTAAAGCCTTCCCATGTACCGCGAGAACGTGACGCGTTAAAGGAGAAAATAATAAGCACAGCAATGGGCGCGTACATAAAAAATAAAATCGCGCCCAGGTAAAAACGTTTTAGAAAGGCTATCACAGTCGCATACCCCCTTCGCTGGTTTCTTCTTGCTTCTCGAAACGGGAGAGGATAAAAGTGCTAACAACCATAAGAATTATCATAACAACGGCCACAGCAGAACCAAAATGCCAGTTGCCAACACGTAGGAACTGCTGTTCCACCAAGTTACCCAGTAGGAAAAACTGCCCGCCGCCCAACAAATTTGGGATAATAAACGTAGCCGCCGCAGGCATAAACACCATTGTAATTCCACTAATCACACCCGGCATACTAAGGGGAAAAATTATGTGCAAAAAGACATTTGTCGGGTTTGCGCCCAGGTCTTGCGCGGCCTCGATAATACGTTTGTCCATACGGGTTAGGGCGGTGTAAATTGGTAGCACCATAAAAGGCAGGAAATTGTACACCATGCCCAACAAAACTGCTGTATCGGTAAATAAAATATCAATCGTTGGCAATCCAACGCGCATAAGAATATTATTCATAATACCATTGCGCTCTAAAATCGACATCAAGCCATATGTGCGCACGAGGAAATTCATCCACAGGGGCAAAATGAATAAAAACAGCAAAATCGGCTTATCGCGAAAGCCCTTGCTGGCCAGTATCATGGCAAGAGGATAGCCAAGCACGAAACAAATAACCGTAGTTTGCAATGCCATACGAAGGGAACGTATGGCTACACGCACATAAATACGCTCCCAAACGGGCTGGCCTTCGACTATGCCCTCGAAAAATTTTGTGATATTTGAAAAAGTGAAATACGTGTTGCCGTCTGCATCCGTACCGCTAAACGCATAAAAAACCACCAGCAGTATGGGTGCAACCACAAATAACCCCAGCCAAACTATATAGGGGTAGGTGAAAAGCCGCCTCATTCGGAGACCTCAATGGGCGTTTGGCGCATAACGTGAATAAGGTCGGGCGCAATAGTAATGCCTACATTTGCACCAACAGGCGATAGCACAGTGCTTTGCACCTTCCATATAAAGTCGCCTGTATCCACGCGCATTTCGTAATGCACACCTTTGAAAGTTACATTCTTGACCTCGCCTGTTAGCGCACCTGCTTCTGGCGTGGTTATGCGAATATCCTCGGGCCGTACAACAATGTCAACCGGCTCATTTTTTGTAAAACCCTTGTCCACGCACGGGAAGTCATAACCCGCAAAGGACACACGAAAGTCGTCCTGCATCATACCTGTGATTATATTGCTTTCGCCAATAAAATTAGCTACAAATGAATTTTTCGGCTCGTTATAAATTTCCTCCGGCGTACCAATTTGCAGGATTCTTCCTTCATTCATAACGGCTATTGTGTCGGACATGGTAAGGGCTTCTTCCTGGTCGTGTGTTACGTATACAAAGGTAATGCCCAGGGCTTGCTGCATATTTTTTAATTCTACCTGCATTTCCTTGCGAAGTTTTAAGTCCAGTGCGCCCAGCGGTTCATCCAACAACAAAACTTGTGGCTCATTTACCAATGCACGGGCGATGGCAACACGTTGCTGCTGCCCGCCGGAAAGTTGAGATATTTGACGGCTTTCGTAGCCTTGCAGGTTTACCATTTCCAGCATTTTTGCAACTTTTGTTGCAATGTCTGCTTTAGAAACACGCTTGATTTTTAGACCGAAAGCAATGTTTTCGGCCACGTTCATATTAGGGAACAGTGCGTATTTTTGGAAAACCGTGTTAAGCAAGCGTTTGTGAGGCGGCGTGTTTAGTATGCTTTCTCCATTAAAAAGCACTTCGCCATCGGTGGGTTGTTCAAACCCTCCAATTATGCGCAAAGTGGTAGTTTTCCCACAGCCGCTTGGCCCAAGAAGCGTGAGAAACTCGTTCTGCCGTATGTATAAATTTATGTTGTCCAATACGCATTGCTTGCCGAAGTATTTTTCAACATTTTGCAACTCAATAAGACGAGGCATGATATCCCCCCTTACATATTTGTACATTCATGTAATATAAGCACAAAATGGTGGCGTTGTCAAATGGTTGGTTTTGGTTACCAGTTGATTTTTTTTGCTGCAATTATTATTCTGCATTTCGGGACAAGTTTCAACGTTTTTTAGCAGTGGTTATGCATATTGCATAACTTTTGTTTTTGCTTTGACATTTGTATTATAGAGGTATATTCTACGTTAGTTGTAATACTATTTGCTTGTTTTGAAAGGAATTTGCGAATGAAAATTTTCGATGCACATATGCATTTTTCTAATGTGCAAGCCTTCTACGGCGCGGCGGATGAATCTGGTGTGGATTATTCCTACGCAGGTTATATCAAGGAACGGGAAGCCGCAGGTATTGTAGGCACTATTTGCATGGGGCTTACGGAAAGCGCGCGCTTCTCCTTCCCATGTGAAAAGGCCGAGACTCCAATGTTTGCAGACCTGGCCGAAACACCGCCTAATTTTTTCACCTGCCTTGGTATTAACCCCCATACACTGGATGATGACGCGATAAAACGTATTAGGCAAGCCGTAAAAGACAACCCTACGATCGTGGGCTTTAAAATTTACGCGGGGTATTATCACTACTTGGTGCACGACCCAATTTATTCGCCTATATATGAAATTGCTGCGGAGTTTGGACTTACGGTGGCCATTCACACAGGGGACACTTACAGCGAGCAGGGGCTTTTAGAGTATTCGCACCCGCTTACAGCCGACCGTGTGGCCGTGGCTTTCCGCGATACCAAGTTTTTGCTGTGCCATATGGGCGACCCATGGATAATGGACGCTTGCGAAGTGGCCTACAAAAACCGCAATGTATTCCTGGATATTTCCGGCTTGCTGGCGGGAGACGAAGCTCATATAGCCGCAACAGAAAAGCGGGAGAAGGTAATGCACCATTATTCCCAAGGGCTAATTTACTTGAACAATTACAAAAAAGCGGTTTTTGGCACAGACTGGCCAATCGCGCCCTTTAAGGCCTATGTAGACTTTTGCAAAAAAATTATACCTGAACACAGTTATGAAGACGTGTTCTATAATAACGCATTTGAGGTTTATCCAATTAAAATGGAGGTAATGTAATGAGAGGCAACTTTACAGCAGCATTTATTGGCATTTGGGTGGCTATGGCCGCGCTAATTGTGGTGGTTATTACCGGTATTGGTAGCGACAGAACCCTTAGCATTGTCAACATACGCCAAGGTTTGGACCTGCAGGGCGGGGTCAGTATTTTATATGAAGCAAACATACCAAACCCCACATCAGATGACATGGCCGCCGCCAATAACCTACTGCGCAGTAGGCTAGACGCACGTGGCTATACAGAGGCCACCACAGTGCAAGAGGGCACAAACCAAATAAGGGTAGACATCCCCGGTGTAGAAGACGCTGAAGCTGCTGTTTCGCAAATTGGCGCATCGGCCCTGCTTCTTTTTGTAGATATGCATGGTGATGTGCTATTAACGGGTGGGAATGTTCAGCGAGCAACCTCTGGTGTGTTTCCAAACCATGTTGGCGTGCCAGAGGCGCAAGTGCATTTGCAATTTGACAGCGTAGGTACGCAATTGTTTGCCGATGCAACCCGTGCAAACGTTGGTTCTCCCATCTTCATTTTTATGGATGACCAGGAGCTTAGCAGCCCCATTGTAAACACTCCAATCCTCGATGGTACAGCCGTTATTAGCGGTACATTTACCCCAGAAAGTGCCCGTATTTTGGCCGACCAGATTAACCAGGGTTCGTTGCCTTTCACACTAACGGATATAAGTTTGAACAACGTTGGCGCGCGCCTGGGCGAAGGAGCTTTGCAGGCCAGTGTTATTGCGGGCGTAATCGGCGTTATATTGTTGCTGATTTTCCTAATTTTTATCTATCGCACATTAGGTATTGCTGCCAACATGGCACTTATCCTGGATGGTACACTGTTCCTACTAATTATAAGCGGTAGGGGAATTACCATGAGTTTGCCTGGTATCGCGGGCTTAATACTCTCTCTCGGTATGGCAACCGACGCCAATATTGTTATATTCGAGCGTATACGGGAAGAAATTGCCAGCGGTAAGACCTTGCGTTCTGCAATACGCACAGGTTATCGCCGTGCTTTGCCTGCTATTTTGGACAGTAACATTACCACACTATTGGCGGGTATTGTACTGTTTTACATGGGCACAGGGCCGATTATGGGCTTTGCGCAAATGTTGATAATCGGTATTATTTTGTCTATGTTTACAAGCCTTGTGGTGGGTCGTATTGCAGTAGTTTGTTTGGCCAACATGGGCATTATCAAGTCCCATCACATCCTTAGCCAAAAGCAAAAAGAGGCATTGGAAGCTGCAAATGGCCGCGAAGTTGCACCGGACTTGGAAGAGCGTCCATTCGTGCAAAAGCGCAAGACATACTTTGCAATTTCTGCCGCAATTATAGCCGTGGGTATTGTTGTTGCAGTAATACAAACTTCCATGGGCAACGGGCCTTTTGACCTGGACGTAGAATTTTCTGGCGGTACATCTTTCCAAGTAGATATTGGCCAGCCTTTTGACAACAGCGAGATAGAGGCCATAGTGCGTAATGTTACTGGGGAATCTGCACCACAGGTACAAGCTATCATGGGCACAAATGAAGTGCACATCCGCTCCACACTATATACAGCTGAAGCCCGAATAGAACTGCGCGAGAGCCTAATCGAGCGTTTTAATATCGACGAAGACGCTATTTCATATTCCACCGTTAGTGCCGCGGTTAGTGACCAAATGCGAAGGGATGCAATGTTAGCCATTGTACTTGCCACCGCTGGTATGCTGGTGTATATTACCATCCGCTTCCGCGATATAAGAAAAGGCGCAAGTGCTGTGCTTGCCCAGCTACATGACGCCGCGGTAGTGCTTTGTGTGTATGTAATTTTCCGCGTACCGCTAAACTATGCGTTTATTGCGGTTATGCTAACCACCATTGGTTATTCCATTAACGCGACCATTATTATATTCGACCGTATACGTGAAAATCGTTCCCGTTTGCCCAAAATTGGCGATGAGTCGTTGATAAATATATCTGTAACTCAAACCCTAAGGCGGACGCTGTTTTCGACACTAACCTCTTTCTCGGTTGTATTGCTTATGTGGATAATAGGCGTACCCGCAATACGCGAATTTACGTTGCCGATTATGGTTGGTTTGTTGTTTGGTGCGTACTCGTCTGTATGTTTATCGGGTTCTGCTTGGTATATGATGAAGAGGAAGAAGAAAGAAGCGTAAGACAACGCAATAAAATAATAAAAAATGTGGGCACTCGAAAATATTTCGAATGCCCACATTTTTTATTTGCTAGGAAATTGGTCTGTACGAAACGCGCGCGCAAGCGCGCTTTATTTGTTATTTCGGCAATCTATCACAAAACATTATCGTATTTACCGACTTCTGCTGTTCCGCCGTTAGCGGCTTTAACGTACCATTTTCCAGTAGCAATTCCAACACCCGTGTCCGTATCGGGTTGTGCGACTTAAAGCCAAACATACGCACCAGTTCATGCATATGTGCAGGGTACAGCGGTTTAATAATATCAAAAATCTTGTCCGCCAACTCTTCGCAAGCGGCTTTAACCTCGGATGTAATTTCCGGCAAACAATTATCAAAATCATGGTTTGACATGGACATAACGGCCATATTTACATACTCTCCCGTGTTGTTTTGCAACAAATAGCCTTTGTCCAGCAGGCGTTTGTATTTTTCAACATTGGCAGCATCTTTTGGCAGTTGGCCTGTGAAATACAAATACAAATCGGTATAGTCGCTGGTGTGATTGTCCATATAAAAACCTGTGCGGCTATCGTGTATTGTATCCAGTTGCCACGCGAAAATTTGCAGTTCTTCGTCCCAACGGTTCATGCTGCCGCAGGCTTGGTATTTGTTCGCGTCGTGGTTGAGCTTGCTCCAGTCAAAAATGTCGTCCACATGGGCGAGGGCTACATACTCGCCACCGTCGGGGCGTTTTACATTTAAGCGGGTGCTGTATATGCTGTGGTTTTCGTTTTCCCACAATTTCACGCCGCAAGCGTAGGTAATAGCCGACCATAGCAGGAAGTTTTCATCTGCGTGTGGGGAGTAGATTTTGTCGGGCGGCAAGGCTTTTATAGCCCCAATTACAAGAGGTACATATTCTTCGCATACAACGGCGGCGCAGTTCATAAATAGCTCGTGTGTAGCGTTTACCATTTCGGGTGTTTCCCCTTCTTGTATAAATACGGTTGTCAAATATTTACCGCCGGGTTGTTTTTCCACAAAGCCATGGTATTCCAGATACGATACTTCGTCTTCCACAAAGGCGGCGGGTGTGCCCAGCAGTTCCGCAATTTCTGTAATTGTGCGTGCCTGGTGGTATGTTGCGTAACATACATTTTGGGAAAAACAACGAGCCAGCAACTTATCTGGCGGGTTGTCCGCTGGGTTGCCGTCGTGACTTATATTGCCAAATCTTACGGGTCTTAGGGCTAGGTTTTCGGTTCTTTTCATGGTTACATTCTCCTTTAATTGTTTACGGGCATCATGCAAATGCCACTTTACTGTGCCAATTGGAATTTTCAGCCGCTCGGCAATTTCATATTGCTTCATACGGTCGAAATAGTGGAGCACAAGAATTTCTCGCTGGATACCTGCCATGTAGGAAATTTCCTTTCGCAGACGGTCGAGGGTTTGTTGTAGCTCTATTTCTGTGGTGAAGTCGTGAGGGTAGGGGATTTGCATAGTGTCAATGTTAAGTTGGCCACGACCGTGGGTTTCTTCATGTACATAGCGGGCATAGGTGTTTTGAGAAATGCGATAAATATAGCCGTTTATGTTGTGTACTTCCTTGGATTTTAGAAGGGATTCGTACACTTCGCAGGTTATGCGAGCGGCTAGTTCTTCGGCTTTGTGGGAATTTTGCTCGTGAGTTAGGGCGAAGCCGAAGATTTTTGGCATGTAAGTTGTGATTATTTGGTCGGCGGTGGCTTTGTCCATTTGTGATTCCCCTTTTGTTTTTTCTTGTTTTTCCAGGCCTGGAGTAGCAATTTGATTTTGCGTTGTCCGAAAGCGAGACCGAAACGCACGGGTTTAAGCGCGTTCTCGGGCGAAGTTCGAGGCTGCGCAAAACCAAATTGCTATAATTATATAGTGGGCGGGTATAAAAAAAGGTTGGAAAAATTTTTTTCATCCAACCTTACACATCACCCAAACCGATCAAACCCCTGCCCAATAATCTCCGTGGAGTTACTTATTGTAATAAACGCCCCAGGGTCGGTATTTTTTATATATGATTGTAATTTTATCGCCTGCCGCCGCGTAACTACTGTGGTTATTACATTTATATCCTTTTGACTATACGCCCCGCGCGCTTGGTGAATTGTCGCACCGCGGTGAATTTCTTTCGTAATAAAATCCTGTATTTCTGTACTTTTGTCGCTTATTACCACCACAATTTTTTTAGTCTTCAAATTCTCCAACACAGAATCCATCAAAAACGTCCGCAGGAAAACACCCAGCACGGAATACAACATCGCTTCCACACCAAACAATAACCCTGCGCCCAGCGCAATTAAAATATCCGTTACCAACAGCGACATGGAAACCTTCCACTTCAAATACTTGCTTAAAATCTGCGCAATGATATCTGTTCCGCCTGTAGTGTACCCGCAGTGGAACACAATCGCCAACCCAAACCCGGGTATAAAAACGCTGTACACAAGCTCCATAAATTGCGAGTCAGTTACGGGTGCAGAAATGGGAAATAGAATTTCCAATATCCAAATAGCCCCAGACAGCGCGAAAGTGCCGTAAACACTGCTTGTCCCGCCTTTCTTCCCAAGAAAAAGATACCCTAGCCCCAGCACAAACACGTTTAGCACCATCATGATCGCGCCAACTGGTGCGCCAGCAAAAAACGAGCTAAGCAACAGCGAAAGCCCGCTCATTCCGCCAGATGCAAAATTGTTTGGGTTACGGAATACCACAACACCGAATGCGAATAGGAAACAGCCTAGATTTACACCCAAAAAATTCATCAATTGCGAACGGGTTGGTTTTTTCAAATTTATCAACCTTTCTGATTTCTCAAATTCAGTTGGTAAGAGTTTCTTACCAACTGATACTAATTCATTAGTATGAATTTGCTCTTGCTATTCTGTCAGCGTTTGTCTATAATTGGAATTGGTGAAGTGTAATATGAAGGGATGATACATAAAATGAGAATAGAGCGAATAAACAACAACCAAATCCAGGTACTTTTTCTGGCGCAAGATTTGGCCGACCGCAACATTACCGTAAATGATATTCTAACCCAACAGGGCGGTAAAACTCAAGACCTGTTCAATGAGATTACCCAGGTTTTGCAAAGGGAGCATGATTTTTTTGCTGGCGGGTCATCGTTAATGTTCGAATGCCGAGTTGCGCATAATGCTTTGTGTGTGATCGCAACCAGGGTAGACGGCCAAAACGGAATGTTAGGCGGCATCCCAGGCCAGCAAAATTTCGGTCAAATTATTGGCGACCTTATGACGCAAATGAACGGTGGCGGCCAGTTTAACCATGAAATGGGACCGGGCAATGGTATGCCAAATAACGGATTTATCAGCTATCATGGGCAAGTGCCCGGCAATATCCCAGGCGGCAAACCTCAAAAAGGGCATAAAAGCAACTGCCCAAAGACAAGAGCCGCACAAAACGCCCCGCCTGCACAGGCTTTTGAAATATTATCTTTTCCAAATTTTGATATGCTGGCTCACGCCGCCGCAAAAATACCTGATACCTTTAAGGGCTACAGCTATGTTTGCAAGCACGATGGTAAATATTTTTTGGTGGCGGAATCTTCTGCCGAGGAGCATTATAATGTAACTGGCAGTATGCCGTATTTATGTGAATATGGCACAAGAGAGCCCTATTCGCCAGTGGCGGCAGCGCGGTTAAAAGAGCGTGGCGAAGTTGTAATAGTCAACGATGCAGTAAGGAAGTTAAAATTATACCAAGGGTGATGGATATGGATTTCAACAAGAAGTTTACATTCCGCAGGGCTTTGCTCCTTCCCTTTCGCATTACCCCGGTTGCAACACTCTTGTCTGTACTAAACAACCTTGTATCTATGGTAATTGCGCCTATTAACATAATCATAACCGCATATTTCATAAACACAGCCATAGCCGTTGTGGCAGACGGGCAAGACTCTCGTACGATTGTCATGCCCTTAGTTGCCATGGCGGCTTTTTCTGTATATAGATACATATCCGGGACACTACTTAATTTGGTTAACCAGCGGGCGGCCATAAAAACACGGCTAAAACTGCGTGTCCCTTTTCTGGAAAAGCGTGTTCGGTTAGAATACAAGCATGCCGAAAACAGAGAAACCGTAGACCTGTTGGAACGGGTGTGGAACGGCCCAGAATGGCAAATTAGCGGCGTTTTTAGCAATTATTGTTCCTTTGTACTAATGGTGGGGATTACTGTAAGCCAACTGGTAATCTTGATTATGAATGCCCCTTTGGCAGGGGTGGCTATAATTGTACTGTCTGTGCCAATACTTTACATCTCCCACAAAGCTGGTAGTGCCAATTTTGAAGCCTACCGAGAATCCACTGCGGATCGTCGATATTTTTGGAATTTCGACTGGCTGTTCCGTGACCGTAACCTTGTGGCAGAGCGAAATATGTTCGGCTACAGCAATCATCTTTCCGAAAAAAGCGAGTACCATTACGAAACCATGCGTTTACATGAACTAAGAGTAAATGTTCGGTGGTTTTTCCGTACCAAGATGTCGGCAATTTTGCTTGGGCTGCTTTCTGCCGCAAGTTTATTTATTATGGCTCCCAGTGTAGCAGGGGGTAGTTTGTCTGTGGGGCTTTTTATTGCCTTACAGGCCGCACTTTTCAGCTCTATAAACACGATAGGGTGGGGGTTAGCCAGTAGCTTTAACAATTTTGCCCATCAGCGGGAATACTTGAAGGATTTAAATAATTTCTTAGAGCTTAGCGAAGTGGAGGGTGCAGAGACACTGCCAGTGCCCTTTGAGGCCTTCGAAAGCCTGGAGTTTAATAACGTGAGTTTCACATATCCCGGTACGGAAAAATTGATACTAGACAATTTGAGTCTGACCATAGAAAAAGACAAGCATTACTCCTTTGTTGGGGTTAATGGCGCAGGGAAAACTACCTTGGTTAAGCTAATCACTCGCCTGTACGACAATTACACAGGGGAAATTTCGTTAAACGGCAAAGAGTTGCGGGAATGGTCATTGCCGGAAATTAAGGGCTGTTTTTGTGTACTGTTCCAAGATTTTGCGCGATATGATATTACCGTGGCAGAAAACGCCGCAATCGGAAAAATAAATGGCAGTACAGACGAGGAAATTAACCATGCCCTGGAAAAGTCGGGTTTTGATGAAACTGCCGCAGAGCTTGCCGACGGCAAGGACACACTGCTTGGCAAAACTCACGACAAAGGAGTGGATTTATCTGGTGGCCAGTGGCAGCGACTTGCTTTTGCGCGTGCAGTTATAAGCCCCGCTCCTGTAAAAATTTTAGACGAACCCACTGCCGCACTCGATCCAGTGGCAGAGAGCAAGGTGTATGCTAAGTTTGAGTCTATCAGCCGTGGCTTTACTACTATTTTAATTAGCCACAGGTTGGCGTCGGCAAAGCTGGCGGATGTTATTTATGTGCTGGAGGGCGGTAAGGTAGTGGAGAAAGGCAGCCATGATGAATTGATAGCAGAGCAGGGCATATATGCAGAAATGTATGAGAGCCAGCAGAGTTGGTATCGGTAGGGCAGAAGTTAGAAAGAAGGTTTATTATGGAGCAAAAAAAATCCTTATCCGCAGTAAAGGCAATTCGCCGCAGCTTACCTCTTACCATACGCGCTGTTCCATTCGTATGCCTGGGGTATATTATGCTGGGCGCGCTACATGGGGCAGCTTGGGGTTTGACAGCCCCAGTAAACCAACGCCTGTATGATGCCCTTGCCAACCTGGTAACAGGGGAAAGCATCCTGCGCTATGTATACATTGCCGCGGTTTTTGTTACCTTGCTAATGCTTGCGCAGCAGGTCGCAAACGCAGTACACAACTTTTTCTCAAGCAGTATACTATTCAGAAAAAACTATTGCCGCTTAGCCATTGTCCTTCAAAAAAAGCTGGCACAACTCCAAGCCATAACCTACGAAGACAAAGATATGCTGGACGATATTGAAAAAGCTGGCCATGGGATACATGGCGTAACAACTATTTTTATGACAACTGCCGACGGCATATTTTTTTATGGCGCGTTTTTTGCAATAATGGGCACCTACCTATGGCGTATGGAGCCTATTTTACTGTTAGCATTGGTCTTCGTCTTCATTCCCGTACTCTTTAGCCAAATTGTGGAGGCTAGGCTGTATGCAAAACTGGAAGAGGTATCTGCACCAATCCGCAGGCAAAACGGCCATTACTCCGATTGTCTTATAGGCCTGCAAATGAAAAAGGAAACCCGCCTTTTTGGGGCGTACTATTTTTTCAAAAACCTGTTTATGGGTAGCTTGGAACTATTGGCGCAAAAGGAATGGAGTACCTACAAAAAAATTACAGCAATTACCTTGGGGCTTAACTTTGTAAAAACCGCTGGTTGGGTTGGGGTTTTGGCACTCTTATTTCGCTCCTTTGTTCAGGGGAATATTGGGGTAGGTGCCTTTGCGGCAGTTTTCGCTTCTGTTGGCACTATGTTCTCATTTGTGGAAGAATTTTTGGCCAGAGTGAAGCAACAAGTTGTCGAATACCTGGGGCAAGTCCACAACTTGCTGAATGTGTTGGATATTCCCACGCCGGAAAAGGAATACGCCGAGCCTGATTTTTCTCAGGGAATTACAGTGTCTGGTGTGGAATTTGCATACCCAAAAGCCGATAAAAATGCCATTGACGGCGTATCACTAACTATTCGCCCAGGTGAAACCCTGGCACTTGTAGGTGAAAACGGCAGCGGGAAAACCACGCTGGTAAAACTCCTGTGCGGCCTGTACAAACCCGATAAAGGAGAAGTTATAATAGGCGGCCGCAATGTTATGGAAACTTCAGACGCGGCACTGTTTGCTAAAACTAGTGGAGTTTTTCAAAATTACGGACAGTATGTATTCAACCTGGAGGAAAACGTGCGCATTAGCCAAATAACAGCCGACCGCGACCCACGAACTGCCATGGACGATGCGGATGTTGACTATAAAGATGAGAGAACATTCCCAAAAGGGTTGGAGACAATCCTTTCCCGCGAATTTGATGGTGTAGACCTTTCCGGCGGCCAGTGGCAGCGGATAGCAACCGCTCGTGGCCTATACCGCCACCATGATTTTATAGTGCTGGACGAACCCACCGCCGCCATCGACCCCATTGAAGAAACTCGCGTGTACAAACGCTTTGCGGAACTAACAGCAAAAAAAATGGCGGTGCTGGTTACGCATCGCCTTGGTTCTGTTCGTATTGCGGATAAAATTGCGGTAATGGATAAAGGGAAATTGGTGGAAATGGGAACACATGAGAGCTTGCTTGCAAACAAGGGCAAGTATGCCGAAATGTGGCAGGCTCAGGCAGAGAGTTACGAGTGATGAAAGGTTACTGTTTTAGCCTTCAACCCCGATACGGGTTAACATGCACCATACAATGTTTCACCTTCGGGAAATTCCCTTCAATTGCATCATGCACATTTTGCGCAATATCGTGGGCACATTTTACGGTTGTTTCGCCATTAACACAAATGTCCACATCTACATAAATTTTGTTACCAAAAATACGAGTCTTCAAGTCGTCAATGCCTTCTACAGAAGGCTGCGCAAGAATTAACAGCCGCATTTCTTCTTCTAATTTATCATCCGCAGCGCGGTCTGTCATTTTCCCAATCGCATCCAGGCTAATATTTATAGCCGTCTTCAAAATAAAAAGGCAAATAACAATAGCCGCGACCGAGTCCAATACCGGCGCGCCCATTCTCGCGCCCAAAATTCCAATAAAGCTACCAATGGAAGAAAGACCATCTGCACGGCTGTGCCACGCGTCTGCCATAAGCGCGCTGGAGTCGATTTTCTTGGCAGCGGCACGCACATACCAATACACGCCCTCTTTCACGCCAATGGAAACAATAGCCGCAACAAGGGCAAGTACCCCAGGCAGGGGAATATCCTCGAAATTACCGGCCAAAATCGTCTGTAATCCAGCCCAGCCAATGCCTACACCAACGATTGAAATAAGCAACGCAAGCATAAGCGTCGCCACGCATTCAAAACGCTCATGGCCGTAAGGGTGCTCTTTATCGGGTTGCTTGCCTGCTAACTTAATGCCGATGACGGCAATTAGCGTGCTAAACAGGTCGGTAATAGAATGAATTGCGTCGGAAACCATAGCTTGTGAGTTGGCAAACAAACCCGCGAATAGTTTGAATGCAGATAACAAAATGTTGATAATGATACTGTTGCGGGCAGCGCCCATTGCGACTTGCTGGTCGGTTTTTTTCATGGGAAATCTCCTTCTAGCGGTCTTTGCCGCGGTCAATATCCCGTGGGCTTGATTTCCACGATTGCTACGCAATCGTCACACCTCCCTTTGCTACGCGTCGGTCGGTGTGAGTCGCTCGCACAGTTAATTTTGCACCTAAGGCTACGCCTTATGCAAAATTAACTGGCTCGCTGGAAATCAAAAAGCGCACCCATACGGAACATTTTCATCTGTCCCGTAGATGCGCTTGAAATATCATCCACTGCCATTTGGCCCAGTGCACAAACATTTGTTTGCACACCTGATAGTTTTTGTGTATAATTTCGTTAATCAGCATTTGCCCCCCTGCTATCACATTCCACAGGGTGTCAAAATACCTTGCGACAATTATATCATGCGTTATACAAAATGACAACATGAATGGAAAATTTTTATGGCATATTGGAACACACGCGGCCTACGTGGCAGCGCATTCGAAGAAATGGTTGACCTAACAAACCAACTATACGCACAAAAAGAGCTGGCCATAATTCAAAAAGTGCCAACTCCAATAACCCCCGTAGCCGTAGACAACAAGTCTCGCACAATAACCTCCGCCTATTTCGAGAAAAAAAGCACAATCGACTTCATAGGCGTAGCCCAAGGCATTCCCATATGCTTCGACGCAAAAGAAACCCGCGAAAAAAATCTACCTCTTAAAAATATTCATGCCCATCAAATTGAGTTTATGCAAAGTTTTCGCAAGCAGCAAGGTATCAGCTTCATATTGGTACATTTCCAGGCGAAAAACGAGGTTTTTCTGCTTCCCATAGAAGAATTGTCACAGCACCACCAAAACGCCCAAAACGGCGGCAGAAAGTCCATTCCATACGAATGCTTCAAATATGCCGTTCCCAATAAAAATGGCTTCCCGGTACATTACCTGGTAGCCATAAATAAATATATGGAGGAGATTTCACCATGAGCATGAACTTTTTTGATGTTTGCGCGGCGCGGTACAGCCACCGCAGCAAATTCACTGGCGCACCAGTCCCCAAAGCAGACCTGGAGAAAATCGTATTAGCAGGCACTCAAGCCCCATCCGGTTGCAACGGCCAAACCACGTACTTTACAGTGGTAACAAGCCCAGAGCTGTTAGCGGAATTAACAACCATCCTGGACAGCGACGCAATACGCACAGCCCAAGCCATCTTCGTAGTATCAACAGAAAAACGAACATACAACTTTGGCGGCGACTACAACCTAGATTTCGAAATCGAAGACTATGCCAGCGCAATACAAAACATGTTACTGGCCACAACAGCACTAGGCTACGCCACATGCTGGTACGACGGCGGCACACGTATCTGGGGCGCAGATGAAAAAATAGCAAAAATCTGCAATATACCAGCAAACCGCCAAGTGCGTACACTACTGCCAATAGGTGTACCAGAAACAGTAGGCAAACAAGCAGGCCGCAAACCAATAGAAGAACGAGTAAACTGGCTATAAGAAAAAAGCAGTTGCCCTAGGCGGATTATACAAGCCCAAGGCAACTGCTTTTTTCGACGGGTAGACAGACGGTCTTTTTACGACGCAATAATATGTTCTAGCTCCGATACAGCCTGTTGCGCATCTTCGCCCTTTGCAACAATAGCAACAGTACTGCCATTTTGCAGGTTAAGTGAAATTATTCCCATAATACTTTTTGCATTGGCGGTTTTTTCTTCCAATACCAGTGAAATGTGGCTTTTAAACTGGCTAGCTTTTTGTACAAGCTCGGCCACGATTTTCGACTCAAAAGAAGAGCCAACCAGAGTTGATTGTTCAACCAAAGTTATCGCCTACTTTCTAATAACGTAGTTTTTCCGCAATTTTACATATTTTGCGCAAGCGATGGTTTACACCAGATTTGCCAAGGGGTGGGATTAGTAACTCACCAATTTCTGCAAGGCTAAGCATTTCGTTGTCCATCCTAAGTTCTGCAATTTCTCGCAAATTGGTTGGAAGGTAGGATAGCCCAACTGTTTTGGCAATGTATTCAATAGCGTTAATTTGGTTAACGGCGGCATCTATAGTTTTGGTTAGGTTGGCCGTTTCGCAATTTACTGCGCGGTTTATGTGGTTGCTTACATCCTTTTGCACGCGCATTTCTTCCAGGGCTAAGTAAGACTTGTGTGCCCCAATAATGTTAAGGATAAGTGCAACGCCATCTGCTTCTTTTATATATACAACAATTTGCCCCTTTCGGGCAATCATTTTCGGGCGTAAATCGTATGATTTAAGAATTTTCAGTAATTCTTGTGCTTTATCCTCGGGTAAAGTGAACTCTGCATGGTACGTTTTGCCTGGGTTTGATATGATTCCACCAAAAAGAAAGCATTCTCGCACAAAAGAACAAACGTTATCCAGCTTTTTTTCTAAATTATTGTCACTCAATATCTCTTCGCGCACCGTTTGTGAGAAAGATATTTTCATTTTACATCCTCGATTGGTCTTTTTGTATGTCTTGGTGGTGTGCCGCCACGAAATATTCCTGCATGATTAGGGAGCGTTTTAACTCCTCGGTTAAGGTAACGGAGCGATGCCGCCCACCTGTGCAACCGATACCAACCACTAATTGGCTTTTACCCTCACTAGTGTAGTGGGGGATTAGGAAATTTAGCATGTCCAATAAACTTTCTAGGAAACGGTTGCTTACATCGTGATTCATTACATAGTCTTTTACTGGCATATCTAGGCCTGAGAACGGGCGTAGTTCTGGAATGTAGAAGGGGTTTGGCAGAAAGCGCACGTCAAAAACCATGTCGCACTCTCGAGGGATACCGTATTTGAAGCCAAATGACACAATGTTTATAGGCAGTTTGTGTGTATCGGTTTGGCTTACGAATGAGCTTAAAATTTTCTCTTTTAGCTGGCGGGGCAGTAGCTGGCCTGTATCAATGATATGGGTGGCTTGTTTGCGCACGTCTTCAACCAATGCCCGCTCTTGGGAAATGCCAACACTAACCAATCCGCTTTTTTCTAGCGGATGGACGTGGCGAGTTTCTTTATAGCGTTTGAGTAAAACCTCATTACTTGCATCCAAGAATAAAACTGAAAAAGTCTGGCCTGCTTCTTTCAGTTCATTTATGCTATGGCTTAAATCTTCAAACATTTTGCCGCCGCGAATATCCAAGCCTAGAGCAACCTGGCTAATGCCTGTATCGCGGTTGCTGCAAAAGTTCAAAAAATCGCTGATGAAGGACGGGGGCAAGTTATCCACACAGTGGAAGCCCGCGTCTTCGAAAATTTTAAGAGCAGTGGTTTTGCCCGCGCCAGACATACCTGTAACAATTACAATTCGCATAGAACACCTCAAAAGCCTAGGATTTTTACTTCCGGTTCCAGTTGTATTTGAAATTTCTCATACACTTGCCTTTGCACTTCTTGTATTAAGTTGTAGATGTCATGTGCTGACGTGCGCCCTGCCTGGCCGATGTTTATCACAAAACCGGCGTGTTTTTCGGAAACCTGTGCACCGCCTATTGTAAAGCCTTTTAGGCCGCTGTCTTCTATTAACTTGCCTGCAAAGTAACCTGGCGGGCGTTTGAATGTACTGCCCGCGCTGGGGTACTCCAGTGGCTGAGACTTGCGGCGGCGGTTATTCAAATCCCTCATCTTTGCTAATATCTCATCTGTGTTGCCGGGGTGGAGTTGAAATGTCGCCTCCAATATAAAGCCGCCGTTTGTTTGCGCGATGCTTTGTCTGTAGCCGAAATTCATTTCACTGCCCGGTATTGTTTTTATCGTTCGACAGTTTTGCAACATCGTAACCGATTTACAAAACTCTCCAACAGTACCATCATACGCCCCGGCATTCATATAAACCGCGCCGCCAACTGTGCCTGGTATCCCAGACGCAAACTCGAAACCCGCTAGCCCAGCCTTGTGCGCTTCTTGCGCAACTTTTGCCAACTTTGCCCCGGCCTGCGCCGTTATAAGCCCGCTATCCAACACAGCTATTTTGTCCAACTTAGCCGTACATAAAACCACGCCGCGCAAACCCGCATCCGATACCAATACATTAGAGCCATCGCCCAATATAAATAGCGGAATATCTTCTGTACGGCAAATTTCACATATTTGTGCCACTTCATTTGTGCACCGCGGCGTAATAAAGAACTCTGCCGGCCCGCCAACACGAAATGTTGTGTGTGCCGCAAGTAATTCTTCAACAAAAATGTCATCTGGATGTAAAATTTTTTGCAAGCGGTCTATCAATCTTCAACTCTCCTAACGGTGAAACGTTCCAAGTATTGTCCAAATATATTCATCTCTTGCATAACTTCAAATCCGTCGTTTAATATCAGTTCCCAATAACTGCCTGTAATTCGATTGCCGTCAATTTGCAAAGCGGCCGCACATATCCAGTTGTCTTGGAAGAGTAGGTAACCTTCTGTAATAGTAAGTTCCCCAAATAGCCCAGTGGCAGTAAAACTACCATACAAAACCAACCTTGTGCCTAAAAAAACTTGATCCAACTCGGCAAATGGTAATTCGACTGTGAAAGGAATACTCAAAACAGGATGTGCAGATGCAAAAATCGCCGTGCTGTTTTGCACGATCCTGTCATACCTTTCAAACCAAATGGCTTCGGCGGCAACAATATTTTCATAGCTGTACAGTGTTAGATCAATGTCGTTTATATGCGGCAAACTCGTGATATTTAATGCGTTTTTTAACAAAGCACCTAAGTCGGAACTAAAACTCAAGTTCGTTTTCCAGTCTACCTCAAATTTGTCTAAAAGCAGTGCGTACATTGCACCAGTATAGTATCCATGCGCACCCCAAGCATAAGATTTACCAATGCTACTGTTTAAATTTTGTCGGATATCAGCCAAAATTTCATCCATTTCAAGTACCAGCACGTATTCCGTATATTGCGCCGTACCTTCAAGTATTTCTTGTGAAAGTGTATTATGCACAGCAAAAGTGTCCAGAGTGTAATGCCGTGCGGCACGAATAGAAAGAGCATCGCGTATCGCAGACAACTGTGTTTCGCCATCACTTTCTAATGCGGCGAGCAGTGCATACATTTCCAGAAAAGTGCTTAACCGATGTGCTTGCGAGCGCGCTTCGTCTGTCCTAAGGCCGATTCCACTAAAAATACTCCTCTGCAATCCATGAAAACCAGCATGGGCAGAACGGCGCAACCGCTCGGCCCTATTTTCCGTATTAAAGGCATAGTAATCCCAAGTTGCTACAAACCAAGTGCGGCCGCCAAAATTATTACCTGCTCCGAAAAATGCAATATCCGGCAAATACGTAATGTAATTACCGTCCACATCTGGCATATTCGCCACAGCTTGGCGGGTTACATTGTCTGCAATAATAAATGGTACATGAAGATTTACTCCCCACAAATCTCCATTATCCTGCGCCCATAACGCTTCGATCTCCACAATATATTCCGCAGCAAGTTCAGCGCAGAAAGGTACGCGTACAGCAGGTGCAGGGGGTTCAACAGCAATGCGTTCTTCTTCCGCAACACGCCCTCTACCACAGGCGGTAAGCATGGCTAACGCAACTATGACAAAAAATATTTTCCACATACTTACCCTCTGTTCACCATATTCATAACTCGCTCTGTCAATGCTTCTGCCGCATTATACCCCATCTTTTTTTGTCTATGGTTGATAGCTGCTGATTCACATAAAATAGCCAAACTGCGCCCCGGCCGTATAGGAATCGAGTGACTGCTTACTTTATTTCCCAGCAGTTCTGTGTACTGGTCTACTTGCCCCAGTCGTTCGTACACATGGGATGGATCCCATAGCTCTAGGTTAATTAACACATCTATAGCCTGGGTTGGTTTGATGGACTGCACCCCAAACATTTGCATTATGTCTACTATACCTATGCCGCGCAACTCTAAAAAATATCTGATATTTTCCGGGCAGCTACCCACAAGGGTTTCCGACGATACGCGGCGCACTTCCACTGCGTCGTCGGCAATAAAACGGTGGCCACGTTTAATAAGTTCCAGTGCGGTTTCGCTTTTGCCTACACCGCTTTCGCCTACAATAAGTGTTCCCACGCCATAAATATCCAGCAAACAACCATGCATAGTAATACGTGGCGCAAGCTGCACTTTCATCCAACTTATAAGTTCGCTCATAAAGTCTGTTGTAGCAGAAGCAGTGGATAGGATTGGTACGTCATACTCAATAGCAAAATCTAGCATTTCCGGGAAAAGTTTTAGCCCGCGGCAGACAATAATGGCTGGTATGCGATGCTGGAAAATACGGCGCAAGTTGGCCTCGCGGAAAGAGCTATCTAACTTTTGCAAGTAGGTATGCTCTACCATACCGATAATTTGCAAACGAGCTGGGTCGAAGTAATCGAAAAAACCCGCCAACTGCAGGGCAGGGCGGTTTATGTTTACCTGGGAAATAATGCGGTCATCTATGTTTACTGCCGTGGTAACTAGTTCAAGCTGAAATTCTTCAACCAGTCGAGATAGGGGAACTGTGTAGCCTTTGCCTTTTATATTTGGTAAGGTGCTCATTAGTGGTCTCCTTTCGTTTGAAAAAAATCAAACACCGCTTCGGCGGATTTTTTATTCATGGATGGGGCTTGTGTTAATTCTTCCAACGTTGCTTGTCGTATAGCCTCAATGCTTTTAAAGTGCTTGAGAAGCTCTTTCCGTCGTGTTGGGCCAATACCAGCAATATCGTCTAGTACAGACCTTACCTGGCTATCCGCCCGTAGTTTGCGGTGGTATTCCAGTGCAAACCGATGTACTTCGTCTTGTATCCGCGTCAGTAGTTTAAAACCTTCGCTGGTTCGTGGCAAGGTTGCCTCTTCGCCTTTAAATAAAATTCCACGGGTACGGTGTCTATCGTCTTTTACCATGCCGCAGATGGGTAGATGTAATCCTACCGCTGCCAATGCTTTTTCTGCGGCTGTTATCTGCCCTTTGCCGCCGTCTACAAAAATTATGTCTGGCAGTTTACTAAACGCATCATGGGATTCCTTGTACCGCACCAGCCGCCGAGTAATAATCTCTTCCATTCCAGCATAGTCATCTGGCCCTACAACGGCTTTTAAGCGAAATTTCCTATAATCGCTATTTTTTGCTTTGCCATTTTCAAACACAACCATAGACCCGACGGATTCATATCCTTGGGTGTTGGATATATCATATGCCTCTATACGGTCCAGTGGCTTATCCAGACCTAGCGCGGCGGAAAGTTCGTGCAAAGCTAGTGCATTGCGCTCTGTTTCTTTTTTTATATGTGCACCAAACTGTTGCAAGGTAAGCTCTGCATTGGTTTGCGCAAGGTTAACCATATCACGTTTTTCGCCTTTTTGCGGTACGCTTATGGTAACTTGACGGCCTGCCAACCCACCAAGCCACTCTGCAATCGAGTCACGTTCTGATGGTTGCCCAACAAGGGAAATTTCTTTTGGAATATATGCAGCCTCGCTGTAAAATTGCTTGATAAAGGCCGCAAGCACATCGCTGGTTTCTTCTCCTGTAGTTGTCATCATAAAATGCTCACGGCCAGTTAGTTTGCCGTCGCGTATAAAAAAAACTTGCATAAGAGCTTCGCCATCGTTGTGTGCCACGGCGATAACGTCACGGTCATCGCCTCCTGTTTCGGTTTTTTGCTTTTCTGTCAACAGGTTTAAGCTGTCAATTGTATCTCGCAATTCCGCCGCGCGTTCAAACTCTAGGTTTTCGGCGGCTTCTGCCATGTTAGCGGTTAGCTTTGCCAGCACATCTGTAGTCTTTCCCTGGATAAATCGCTCTGCCTCGTGTAAAAAACGGGTGTATTCCTCTTCGCCCAACAAACGGTTGCACGGTGCTTTACACTGTCCTATATGAAAATTTAAACATGCTCGACTTTTCTCAAAATCTCGGGGAAATATTTTGCTACAACTACGCAAAGGCCATATCTTATGCACCAATGCTAAAAGCTCGCGCACTCGCGGTCTTGAAACAAATGGTCCATAATATTTGGCCTTGTCTCGACCACGCTGATGAGAAAACATGACTCGAGGTAGTCGTTCTTTTGTGATTTTTATATACGGATAACCTTTTTCGTCTTTTAGGCGAATATTGTATTTTGGCCTGTGGAGTTTAATTAGGTTGTTTTCCAGTATGAATGCTTCGTTTTCTGTGTCTGTTACAATTATTTCAAACCGCGTGATATTACTCGACAAATGTTGTGTCTTTACATTATCGGTTTTTTGAAAATAGCTGCGTACGCGGTTGTGTAGATTATTGGCTTTTCCAACATAAATAATTGCGTCATTTTCGTCCCGCATAATATACACACCAGGGAGATGGGGCAGTTTTTTTACTTCTGCCGAAATATCGAATATAGCAGAGGTTGACATGGTTACGGCACGATAGGTGGCGGTGGAGGTGGGATACCGAAACCTCCGCCTTCGTTTTCGCCATGTTGCGGCGGTATATTCAAATTATGATCAGGAGTGTGTGTAACTACTGGAGTAAGAGTAATATTGCGTGTTATTTCATCTCCGGCGGAAACCATTATTGATGCATTATAGTCCATATATCCTGTCGCCCGCGCAACAATATTGTAAACGCCAGGGTGAACTTGCAGCGTTATACTTGGCGTAGCCCGCCCAACAAAGTTGCCATTTACATAAATTTCGGCATTTGAAGGTGTGGTGAATAGCACAATGTGCGCAATCACAACTTCCTCCTCTAAATCGAATGTTAAGCTATTAGTAGGGGAATCTATATACAGTTCGCGCTCTTCGGTAATATAACCTTCACGCTCTACTCGAATAGTCATTTCGCCAAAATCAACTTGCAACATACCAGCCATAGGCTGTACTCGCTGGTCGTTGATGAATATAAACGCGTTTGCAGGGGTTACATCAATTTCAATAGTCGCTTGAGTAAGGGCGATATCGCCCAAGCTAAGGGTTCGGATTTGCCCCGCCACTATTGTAATAGTCTCTTGGAACGGCTCGATATTATCCCCTTCAACGTTTATAACATGAGGCCCTTCGGGAATATCGATAGGATCGGTAATTTCATCTAAGAATAGCGGGTGAAGGTTACCAATAGCTATGCGGCCATTAACTATATGGTCGGTATTTGTCAACTGAAGCGAGCCAGATGCAGAGTCCAGTTCTATCAGCCAGGCCATTATGCCCAATCCCATGATACTTACAGAGTCAGCAGGACGAATTTGGCTTATTGGAATATGCTCGCCCCGATGCATGACTAGGGTTTGGCTGTTAAACTCGAATGCTTCATGCCCTACAGAAATAGTCCTGTTTTCTATATTTATTTGCACATTGGTACGGGCATCGCGATTCCATGCGCGGGCATTTTCTCTAATTTCCACAATTTGTGGGAAGCGAGCGTCGTATCGTATATCTACTAGCTGGCCAATTCTTAGTTGTGAAAAGTACATCGCGCTGCCCATACGGTTTATGATATCAGCGTCTTCATCTAAAGGCATGCTGATGGAAGTTTCGGTGTCTATATTAAGCAATGTAAGACCGCGAGAGTTAGTTGTAATGCCTGTAATCATGGCAGAAAAAGTACGAATGTCCGGCCTTCCCGTAACAGCCTGGCTATCTTGCTCATCGTCGTTGCCGTTTTCAGTAATTGGTGGGCGTGGTAAGAAATCGTCTGGTGTTGGCCCTTCACGCATTAGCCACTGAAAGCCCAGAATAAGCGCAGTAACGCAAACGGCAACAACAACGACTAAAAGCCCTATATATAGGGCTGTAATTGCGGCTTTGCTTTTTTCGCGTATTGAAGACTTGCGCCTATTGCCATATTGTCCGCCGCCGTTTCGGTTGCGCCGTGCTTTACGTTCTTCATAAGAACGCATTTGGCTACTGTGATCTACTCTGCGACGTGCAGTGCCACCAGGGCGTGCATCATATTCCTGGTCGTATTCCGCTGTATCGTAGTCGTCGTCTTCATAACTATCATCGTAGTCATCGTCTTCATATTCTTCGTCTTCATAAAAGTCGGCAAAGTAGTCTGGCTTTTTTTTGTCAATGCTTGGTATACGTTTTGTTGGAAAGTCCTTAAATCTATTATCTGACATAAAAACTCCTTGCTAAGCTAATTCCAATTTGAACAGCGATAAGATGTTTGAGAATGGAATTGGCGTAATGTTTGACATTTTCTAAGAACGAGTCTAATATACGTGTATGGTAATAAAAATGCAATAAAGATTTTTTAACAAATTCTTAATACTTAACTACAGGAACTGGAGGAATTTTTGTGTACACGAGATTAAAAGAGTTGTATCGTAACACCGCCGACTTTTTGGGCAAAACCGTCACCATTGGCGGATGGGTAAGAACTTCCCGCAACAATAAGAACTTGGGTTTTATTGAGCTTAATGACGGTAGCTTTTTCCGCTCGGTTCAAGTTGTGCTGGAAGGTGAGTTGGACGCAAGCAGTATGAGTTTTGACGATGCAGTAAAACTTGGCGTGGGCTCTTGCATTACTGTTACAGGAGAGGTTGTGGAAAGCCCCGGAGCAAAACAGCCTTTTGAAATTAAGGCAAATGCTATTGTGCTTGAAGGCGCGTGTCCAACTACGTATCCGCTACAAAAAAAGCGGCATACAAACGAATTTTTGCGTACAATTGCGCACTTACGGCCACGCACCAACACTTTTTCTGCCATGTTTCGCGTACGGTCAATAGCAAGTCATGCATTGCATGAATTTTTCCAACAAAACAACTTTGTATACGTGCACACCCCAATTTTTACAGGCAGTGACTGCGAAGGCGCGGGTGAAATGTTCCGCGTTACGACTCTTCCTATGGAAAATGTGCCGAAAACCGCCGATGGCGATGTGGATTATTCTAAGGACTTTTTTGGCAAGGAAACAAACCTAACCGTTAGCGGTCAGCTTGCTGTAGAACCGTTTTGCCTGGCTTTGCGCGATGTTTACACCTTCGGGCCTACTTTCCGTTCCGAGAAATCTAACACAGCAACTCATGCGGCTGAATTTTGGATGTTAGAGCCAGAAATGGCTTTTGCCGACCTGGATAATTACTTGGAAACAGCGGAGGCAATGCTTAAATTTTCTATAAAATATGTACTGGAACACGCACCAGAGGAAATGACGTTTTTCGACCAATGGGTGGAAAATGGTCTATTGGACAGGCTTAACACGCTGGTTAACGCAAAGTTCGCCCGTTGTTCATATACTGAGGCTGTTGAAATTTTGTTGAACAGTGGCAAAAAGTTCGAGTTCCCTGTTAAGTGGGGAATTGACTTGCAAACAGAACACGAACGTTATTTATGCGAAGAGGTTTACAAAGGGCCTGTGTATATCACAGATTACCCACGTGATATAAAGCCTTTTTATATGCGCGTGAACGATGATGGTAAGACTGTTGCCGCAGCCGATTTGCTTGTGCCTGGGGTAGGGGAACTGATTGGTGGTAGCCAACGTGAAGAACGTTTAGATGTGCTGGAAGAGAGTATCACCAAATTTGGCTTAAACCCGGAAGATTATGACTGGTATCTTGACTTGCGCCGTTTTGGTGGCGTAAAACACGCCGGTTATGGCCTTGGTTTCGAGCGTTTTCTCATGTATATCACGGGTATGAAAAATATCCGTGACGTGTTACCGTACCCGCGTACTACCGGGCAGATGTCATTCTAAAGGCATGAGTAAGTTAATTATTCCAACCCGATACAAATCGCGGCTTTCTTTGTACCAAACACAGACCGCTATTGGCAAAATGAAGCGAATGTTTGAAGACCGCCTAGCGCGCGCACTTAATTTGAGCCGTGTTTCTGCGCCGCTGTTTGTGCAACCCCATACGGGCTTAAATGACGACTTGAGTGGTCGCGAGCGTCCTGTGGAATTTACGATAAAAGAGTTGGGCAGTAAGGTGCAGATTGTTCATTCCCTTGCAAAATGGAAGCGCATGGCGTTAAAACGCTATGGTTTTGAGCCAGGCGAAGGGCTTTATACAGATATGAACGCAATCCGCCGCGAGGATGAGATTGATAACACGCACTCTGTGTATGTAGACCAGTGGGATTGGGAACAAATTATTTCACGCGAAGAACGCAGCTTAGATTATTTGCATGGCGTTGTGAAATTGATAATTACCGCAGTATGTGATACAGCGGAAGAATTGCAGGTAGAGTATCCTATTTTGGATGTGGCACTGGAGCGCAATGTTAAATTTGTAACAGCACAGGAACTGGAAGACTTGTATCCCGATTATACCGACAAGGAGCGAGAAAACGCCATTACTCGCGTGTACAAAACAGTGTTTATTTCGCAAATTGGTGGAGTGCTGCAATCTGGCAAACCACATGATGGTCGTGCCCCAGACTATGACGATTGGAGTCTAAATGGCGATATTTTATTTTGGCATGATACCTTGGGGTGTGCCATGGAGATATCTTCCATGGGTATTCGTGTGGATGCTAAAACACTGGATGAACAGTTAAAAACCAGTGGTTGTGACTATCGCCGTAGTATGGATTACCATAAGGAACTTTTGGCTGGTAATTTACCGCTTACAATTGGTGGCGGCATTGGGCAATCGCGTCTTTCTATGCTGCTGTTACAAAAAGCCCATGTAGGTGAAGTGCAAGTTAGTGTGTGGGACAAGGATACAGTTAATGGTTGCGCAATGCATGGTGTTGAGTTGTTATGAAAAATTCAACTGGAATCTAAGCGCGCCTGCGCGCGCATTTCGTGTGATACAATTTTCAACTGGTTGGATTTGGTTACCAGTTGAATTTTTGCAATACGCAATGTTGCCACACTTTTGCGGCACGTACTTCCACATAGCAGCCGCACAAGATACACATTCCACTTATTAAATTGTCGCAGGTTTTGCATATTTCTATACGCCGTTGGTACTCGTCCAACGGCGTTTTTTCGTGGTCTGGGATATTGTCTATAAATTCTTGTATGTGTTGGAAAAACTCGACTTCGCCTATGTCTTTTAGCAAGCATTTGTGGCAGGGTTTCTTCATTGTGTAAGGCGTAGGGTGACTATACTGCATGGCGGTAGTGCTGTTTCTATGCTGTGGTGTCTTTTTGTGATTTCGGTGTAATCTTCTACTTTTACAGCAGGCGCAGTACCGAAGGTGTTTCTCGCGTCTATCGCGCCCGTTAGAATCTGTCCACTAATTTCATCGGATTTCATTCCCATTATGCTAACAGAAACGGGGCGTGTTTCGTTTGCAGAAGGATTTACTAGTGTGATAGTCAGAACGTTGTTTGCGTCTATGGATGTGGTTACATCCACATCTGGGATGGGGTTCGTGTTTTCTACATAGCTGTAAACCAGCGTGGCATCCATGTGGTGTTTGTACATATCGAAAGCATGGTAGGTTGGTGTAAGCACCATTTCCTTGCCCTCTGTTAAAATTACAGACTGCAAAACATTCACGGTTTGGGCAATGTTTGCCATCTTAACTCGGTTGGCATATTTGTGGAAAATATTGAAATTTAGCGCGGCAATTATAGCGTCACGCATGGTGCTTTGCTGGAACAAGAAGCCAGGGTTTGTGCCAGGTTCGACATCGTACCAAGCACCCCATTCGTCAACAATCATGTCTACTTTGTGGGCGGGGTCGTAACGGTTCATTATTTGCAGATGGTTGGAAATTAGCTCGTCCATACGCAGTGTTTTTTCCAAGGTGGTGTAATAGTCTTCCACAGAAAAATCTGTCGCGCTGCCTTTTTTACCCCAGTCGCCTGTTGGCAAAGTGTAGTAGTGAATAGTCAGTGCGTTCATGTAATTCCCAGCAATTTGCATAACTTTTTCTGTCCAGTTGTAATCATCTACATTTGCGCCGCAGGCTATTTTGTACAGCTTGTTATCGCCGTAATTGCGCAAATATGTCTGAAATTGCCGATACACATCGGCGTAGTACTCCGGTCGCATATTGCCGCCGCATCCCCAGTTTTCGTTGCCAACGCCCCAGTATTTTACCTTCCAGGCCTTTTCTTGCCCATTTTGCTTGCGCAACTCCGCCATGGGCGAAACGCCGTCGAAGGTTAGGTATTCGACCCATTCGCTCATTTCCTGCACCGTACCGCTGCCCACATTGCCGTTTATGTACGGCTCGCAACCTAGCTGGCGGCAAAGCTCCATAAACTCATGTGTACCAAAACTGTTGTCTTCCACCACGCCACCCCAGTGGGTGTTAATCATTTTTTTGCGATTTTCCTGCTGTCCAATGCCATCGCGCCAGTGATATTCGTCGGCAAAACAGCCGCCAGGCCAGCGTAGAACAGGAATTTTAATGTGCCGCAGGGCGTCAACAACGTCGTTTCGCATTCCATTTGTGTTAGGAATGTCCGAATTTTTCCCAACAAAAAAGCCGTTGTAAATACAACGCCCTAAGTGTTCGGAAAAATGGCCGTAAATGTTTTTGTTAATTGTGTGCTTGCGCTCGTTTGTGTTGATTTGAATTTTTTTCATGGAAAAACCTCCCTTATACGGGCATTAAAGCATATAACGGGGGAAAGCGCAAGAAAGAGCAAGAAAAAATCCAGTTGGTAGCAATTTGCTACCAACTGGATAATATGTCACTATGCCCGAGGTCTTTCTTCGGTTGGTACGCGGTGGTGATACTCCCTGCCAAAAAAGCTAAGGCAATACAGACCGGCTAATGCAATTAAAGTATATATAATTCGACTAATCCAAGATTCCATGCCGCCAAAAATCGTTGCCACAAGGTCGAATCTAAACAAACCGATAAGTCCCCAGTTTACAGCCCCCAGTATTACCAGAGTTAGTGCGATATAGTCTAATGTTCTTGTACGCATACTTTCCCTCCTTCCCTCAAATATAACATTAGTATTGCACGTGATTACGAAAATATTCATGTTGCTTGTTTGCATTTGCTATGGTTAAATAGAAGAGACAAAAAACTTTAGGAGGATTACAAATGCGACAGGAACTTTTACAAAAATTTTACGACAGATTTGGGCAGGGTAGTGAGGCTCGGGTATTTTTTTCTCCAGGGCGCGTCAATTTAATTGGCGAACATATCGATTACAATGGCGGGCTTGTCTTTCCATGCGCGTTAAGCATGGGAACATACGGTGTAGTAAGAAAACGAGACGATAGCATGATAAAGCTATTTACAAGCAATTTTGACTCTGCGTTGGAATTTTCCGTTGACGACCTATCACATAACCCATTGCATAAATGGGGGAATTATGTTAAGGGTGTGATTGTCCAGCTTTTGGAGGCTGGTGCAAAAATTGGCGGCTTTGAATTGTATATTTGGGGGAATTTGCCAAATGGAGCAGGATTGTCTTCATCTGCCAGCCTTAATACCCTTTTTGCAATTGCGCTGTGCACTATTTTTGAATTTGATGTGGACCCAATAGAGCGAGCACTAATGTGCCAAAGGGCGGAGCATTTTAATGGCATAAATTGCGGAATAATGGACCCATTTGCCTGCGGTATGGGCAAGGAAAATCACGCGATTTTGCTAAACTGTGCCACATTGGAGTACGAGCAAATTCCGCTGGAATTAGGTGACTACTGCATTCTTATAGCAAATACAAACTACAAGCGTGGCTTGGCCGACGCAAAATACAACGAACGCCGCGCCGAATGCGACCAAGCATTAGCCGACCTACAAACAGTTTTAGTAAATTTAAAAGAAATATGCGAACTAACGCCAGAAGAGTTTGAAAAAAATAAAAATGCTATAAAAAACCAAACAAACCGTAACCGCGCAGAACACGCCGTATATGAAAACTACCGTACAAAAGCCGCCGCAAAAGCATTGACTGAAGGCCGCCTAACCGAACTGTACACATATATGGAGGACTCCCATACATCTCTGCGCGACTTGTATGATGTAGTTGGAGATGCTCTGGACGCAATGGTTCAACCAACATTAGAATATGCCCGCAAATATCCCGACCGCGTGCTTGGCTCTCGCATGACAGGCGCTGGTTTTGGCGGTTGTACAGTAAGCATTGTCCACAAAGATTTTGCAGATGAAATTAAGAAATATGTTGGCGACCAGTACAAAGCAGCCACGGGCACAGACGCTACATTCTATATAGCTGAAGTTTCTGGCGGTGCGGGGGAGGTGCTGTAAATGGCGGTTTTAGTTGTTGGCGGTGCGGGCTACATTGGTAGCCATATGGTTGCGTCGCTTATGGAAAGCGGCACACAAGCCATAGTGCTTGACAACCTGGTTAAAGGCCACAAGCAAGCTGTATGGCCAGGTGCAAAATATTACGAAGGTAATATGCAGGATACTGCGCTTTTGGATAAAATATTCACAGAAAACAGCGTAGATAGCGTGGTACATTTTGCCGCATATATGGTTGTATCAGAAAGTATGCAGAACCCTTCCATGTATTATGAAAACAATGTTGTAGCAACGCTAACACTGTTGCAAGCCATGCTCCGCCATAATGTGAAAAAAATTATTTTTTCATCTACCGCATCGGTTTACGGTATGACAGACGTTGTGCCTGTAACGGAAGAAACCCCAACAGGGCCAATCAACCCATATGGCGAAAGCAAACTTGCCGTAGAAAAAATGCTAAAGTGGTTTGATGTGGCATATGGCATGAAACACGTGATATTCCGATACTTTAACGTAGCCGGTGCACATGACAGCAGAAAAATTGGCGAAGACCACGACCCGGAAACACATCTAATCCCGAATATTCTACACGTAGCCCAAGGTAAGCGGCCATCATTAGACCTGTTTGGCGATGACTACCCGACACCTGACGGTACTTGCGTGCGCGACTACATCCACGTTATGGACTTGGTAGACGCACATATTTTAGGCCTAAAACGCTTAGACGAAGTTGGCGAGTCTGCACTGTACAACCTGGGCAGCGGTGGCGGTTTTTCCAATAAAGAAATTGTAGAAGAAGCGAAAAAAGCCACAGGCATAGATTTTGCGGTAAACATGAAAGAACGCCGCCCAGGCGACCCGCCAACACTTGTTGCGTCAAGCGATAAAGCGAAAGCCGAACTTGGCTGGAATCCAACACGTACAAATATCGAAAACATAATAAAAACCGCATGGAAATGGCATACAGAAAACCCGGAGGGATACGCATGAAAAAAATCGTAACATTCGGCGAGCTAATGCTGCGCCTAGCCCCACCGGGCTACGAACGTTTTACCCAGTGCAATGAACTGGGCGCAACATTTGGCGGCGGCGAAGCCAATGTGGCCGTTTCCTTGGCAAATTACGGCCTAGACGCCGCATTTGTAACCAAACTACCAAAGCATGACATTGGCCAGGCGGCCGTAAATTCATTGCGCAAATACGGCGTAGACACAAACAAGATTGTACGCGGCGGCGACCGTGTAGGGATTTACTTCTTGGAAAAAGGCTCAAATCAACGAGCGTCCAAAGTAATTTACGACCGTGCACATTCCGCAATAGCAACCGCCAAGCCAGAAGATTTCGACTGGGACGCAATATTCGATGGAGTGGGCTGGTTTCATTTTACAGGAATTACCCCCGCACTAGGGCAGGGTGTGGCCGATATTTGCCTGGACGCATTAAAAGCCGCAAAAGCCAAAGGCATAACCATAAGTTGCGATCTAAACTATCGCAAAAACCTGTGGACAAAGGCCGAGGCAAAAGAAACCATGTCCAAACTAATCACATATGTAGACCTCTGTATTGCTAATGAAGAAGATGCGGCCGACGTTTTCGGCATTTCATCAGAAGGCACAGATATCACAGGCGGACACTTAAACCATGACGGCTACATATCAGTAGCCAAGCAAATGGTGGAGAAATTCGGGTTAAAATATGTAGCGATTACTTTGCGCGAGTCACATTCAGCCAACCACAACGACTGGTCAGCCATGCTTTACGACTCCGATAGTCGCGAAGCAATTTTCTCGAAAAAATATGAAATACGAAACATTGTCGACCGTGTGGGTGGTGGCGATAGCTTTGGCGGCGGGCTGATTTATGGCTTTTTAACAGGCATGAGCAAGCAAGCGTCGCTTGAATTTGCCGTAGCGGCTAGTTGCCTAAAGCACACTATAGAAGGCGATTTTAACCTAGCTAGCGTGGCGGAAGTGTCTTCACTGTGCGGCGGCGATGGTAGCGGCCGGGTACAAAGATAATCGGGGCGGAAACATGACACCCTTACAAAAAGCTGAACGTCTGCACCAAAACGTCAACACTTTCATACTAACTTGCGTTGGTGTAGACGGGTATCCGCTTACCAAAGCTGTGGTCCCAGGCAAGCACAGGAAATCGCTGAAAGAGCTTTACTTTTGCACAAACACATCCTCCAATTTTGTAAGCGCGATAAAAGACAATCCTAAGGCTAGTGTCTACTTCTATAGTCGTAAATTATTTAAATGGCAGGGCTGTTTTCTAAAAGGCGATATGAAAATTGTAACCGATATGGGCATTAAGGAAATGTATTGGCAAGAAAAATATAAAGATGCTTACGAAGAAAAATCCTTTACCGATGTGGATTTTTGTGTGCTAAAATTCACACCAACAGTCGGGAGATTTTATTCAAATTTCACACTTGCTGATTTTGAAATCAAATAAAGGAGGCAACACATGACACAAAAAATCAAATCTGCAATGCAGCAAGCCAAAACTCTTGGCGCAGACTTTGCAGACATCCGCTTCAAAGACATCAACACAGAAAACATTCGCGTGGAAAACGCAAAAGTCGTTACCGCCGGTACAGAGCGCAGCCAGGGCTATGGCGTACGCGTGTATGTAAAAGGCGCAATGGGTTTCGCCGCGTCTAATGATGTCGAAAAAATGCATGACGTAGTGCAAGAAGCCTACAACATAGCCCAAGCCAGCCTAACCCTACTGGCGGAAAAAGCAGACCTAGACACAAAAGAACCCGTTACCGCCAACTACAAAACTCCAGTGGCAATGGATCCTTTCGCAGTTCCGTTTAAGGACAAACTTGCCCTAATGATGGAGTGCGACTCTAACATGAGAAAGGCAGAGGGCGTAAGCCGTACTTATGTAAATTTTGTATTCCGTAAAGATGACGTTATTTTCGCCGACACAGACGGCTCGTACATCGAGCAAAATTTCTGCCAATGCGATGTTTCCCTTGGTGCGGTTGCTTTTTCTGATGCAGATATGCAGCGCCGCAGTTATTGCAACGTAATCCGTGGCGGTTTGGAAACAGTGCATGAGTTAAACCTTCCCACACGCGCAATAACAATCGGCCAAGAGGCTGTACAGTTGCTTAATGCCGAAGACTGCCCAAGCGGCGAGTTTGACATTATCCTAACCCCACGCCAGATGTTCCTGCAAATACACGAAAGTGTTGGCCATCCAACAGAACTTGATCGCGTGTTGGGTAGCGAAGCGGCCTTTGCAGGGCGCAGTTTTGTGGAAATTGATAATCTGAAAGCTAAGCCACTAACATACGGTTCGGAACACGTGACCTTGGTTGCAGATGCCACTTGCCCAAAAGGCCTTGGTACATTTGCATATGACGATGAGGGTGTACCGGCGCAAAATATCACCCTTGTGGACAAGGGCAAGTTTACGGCATTTCAAACTTCTCGCGCATATGCCCGCAAAGTTGGCCTAAACTCTACCGGCGCAGGGTTGTCCGATGGCTGGCGTAACCTGCCGATTGTTCGTATGACAAACATTAACCTACTGCCGGGTGATAAGACCTTAGATGAACTTATCGCTGGTATTGAATACGGCTTTATTTTCGACGAAAACAAAAGCTGGAGCATTGACGACCTGCGTGTAAACTTCCAATTTGCATGCGAACTTGCACGGGAAGTAAAAGACGGCAAGATTACAGGCCGTGTGTTCAAGAACCCAATTTACTCCGGTAAAACAACTGAATTTTGGGGCAGTTGCGATGGCACAGCCAACGCCGACCATTGGGAACTTGTTGGTGTACCAAACTGCGGCAAAGGCCAACCAATGCAAGTTATGCGCGTGAGTCACGGCTCTTCGCCAACCAGGTTTAGAAAAGTGAAAGTAGGTGTTGCAGATGTTAAATAGAGAACAAGCACAGGCACTTATAAAAAGCGCATGCGCGTCAAAGTTTCATGCCGTGGCAATTCTTTCCGCAAGCAAGCAGGGTACAACTCGTTTTGCTAATTCCGAAATAAGCCAAAATGTGACCATAACCGAAGGGCGGCTTAGCCTAACTCTGTATGACGGCAAAAAGCAAGCCACAACTGCCACCAACGACCTTTCACCATCAGGTATTTCTGCCCTTGTTGCAAGCGCGGAAGAGTTGTTAAAATATGTGCCTGAAAGCGAGTTTGGCGCGTTTCCATTTTCGCAAGAAGAGGTAGCGACTCGTAACAACGGCGACGCCTTGGCAAAAGAATTTGACACCCAAGGACGCGCAAATTATATAAAAGAAGGCGTAAAAGTGTTGGAAGAAGGCTACACCGCTTCTGGTGCATTGGTGCTAACCGAATACATTGTAGCCATTGGCGAAACAGGCGGCGGATACCGCTACGCCAACTATCATGATGTAGCGTTTAACACAGTAGTCACCCATACTACCGGGGTAGACGGGGCTGGGGAGTGTATTTCATACAACGCAATCCCAGATATTGTCGGATATTTTAGGAAAGCGCAAACTACAGCCAAGGCCGCCCTTAACCCAGTTGACCCACCCCTTGGTGCGGTTACAGTTGTGCTTTCGCCTACAGCGTTTGCAGATTTGATGGGCTTTGTCATGCGTATGCAAGGCGCGAAAAGTGTGGAAGATGGTGTAAGCTACGCACGTGGCAAGCTCGGCCAGCAGGTATTTGGCGAAAACTTGACCATTACAGACGATTATACAAACCCTGCACTGCTGCCACTTGCCTTTGATATGGAAGGCAACCCGCGCACAGTACTGCCCCTTATCGAGAAGGGTGTCGTTTCTACTTATGTATACGATAATAAATCCGCTGCAAAAGCGGGGGTAAAAAGTACTGGCCATGCAGTGGTTTCACGCTGGTTTAGCGGTGCTGTACCCATGAACATTGTTGTAGAAGGCGGCGATATGTCCCTGGATGAAATTATCGCGGGTACGGAAAATGGTGTTTTTGTAAACGAGTTCCACTACACTAACTTTGTAAACGCGCGCAATTTGCAAATTACTGGGCTAACGCGAAACGGTACATTTTTAATAGAAAATGGCAAGATTACCAAGCCAATTAGCACTGTGCGTTTTACGGAAAGTATGCTGGATGCGTTTAACAATATTGCAGCCATTAGCAAAGAGCGGGAATTGGTTAGCGGTTTTGGCGCGGCACTAGTGCCCGGTGTAAAAATTGAAAATTTTCATTTCACTAGCAAGTCTTAAAGTTATGTAGCTCTTGGACGGACGATAGCTGGTTCGCGAATAAAAACGCGATCCAGCCTTTTTTTGTTAGTAAACCTCGACCCAGTTGCAAATTTTGTACCTCTATGCTATTGTGAATGTTGCTTTTTTATGTGTCAGGAAACTGCTCTGCAGTTATCCTGTCCGTTGCTTCGCAACGGTGCTTCACGACTGTATGAAAACAAAAGCGCGCTTTGCGCGTTTTGTTCTATAAAGGAGAATGAATATGACCAACACACAAGTTACAGACACCAGCAACTTCTATCAAGGGCACAACCCACAAGATTTAATCGAAAAATACGGCAGCCCGCTGTATGTATATAACGAAAACATCTTCCGCGAAAAGTGCCGTACAATGAAAAATTTATGCACATACAGAAATTTCCGCGTAAACTATGCCATAAAGGCAAACACAAATCTAACGCTAATGTCCATTGCCCAGCAGGAGGGACTTGCGGCAGATGTAAGTAGCCCAGGGGAAATTGTAGCCGCACTAGCCGCCGGATTTCCACCCGCAGATATCCTATTTATCGCAAATAACATATCTGCGGAAGAAATGCAATTCGCCATAGACCGCAACATAACCATAAGCGTAGATTCACTTTCCCAACTGGAGGCTTACGGCAGACTTAACCCAGGCGGGAAAATCGCTACGCGTTTTAACACAGGAATAGGCGCCGGACATCACACAAAAGTAATAACTGGCGGCGACGATACGAAATTCGGCATTCACATGGATTATATACCTGATGTTAAAGCACTGTTGAAAAAATACAACCTGCAACTGGTGGGCATAAACCACCACATAGGTTCGCAATATGCAGATGAGTTGTATATCAGCGGTGTAGAAATTTTGCTGGATGTAGCGCGGCAATTTGTAAATTTAGACTTCATCGACTTTGGTGGCGGTTTTTATATTCCGTACAATAAGCAAGACGGGGAGAAGCCATATGACCTAAGGCCGACGGGGGAGACTCTCGCCGTGCTAATGCAGGATTTTTCTTCCCAGTACGGGAAAGACGTGACTTGTATGATTGAGCCGGGACGCTATATTTGCGCCGAAAGTGGCGTGTTGCTGGGCACTGTAACGGCGGTAAAACAAGTGGGCGCAGCAAAATATGCCGGCACAGACATGGGTTTCTCCGTATTTGCGCGGCCTACGCTGTATGAATCACACCATGACATTGAAATTTATCGTACTGGCGAAATAGACGGGTTAAAGGAAATCGTGAACATAGTTGGCAACCAATGCGAGTCTGGCGATTATATCGCAAAAGAAAGGCTGATGCCCCGCCTGTACGAAGGCGATATTCTGGGCGTACTGGATGCGGGGGCGTATGGCTATTCAATGAGTTCCCAATACAATCATAGGCCGCGCCCGGCGGAAGTGATGATATGTACAGACAGCAGTCTGCAACTAATCCGTAGACGCGATACACTTGAAGAAATGCTAGCCAATCAGTCGTTCAACTAGGAAATTGTTGTGTGTAACCACCACAACTCTGCACGGTTTGTTTAGCAAGTGATTTACAATACCAGCAAAGGGTTCAGCAATATCTTCATATGCTGTGCTCTGGAAAACCTCATGGAAAAGTACCATTCCATGGGGTTTTATTTTTTTGACCAGTGCAGACATTTCGCGAACTTCCTCTTCAAAACGGCCAAGCATTAGTTCGTTTGACGGAAGTTGGGCGAACAGTCCCGTAACGATGGCAACTTGCGCTTTTTCGCCTGATAGAGGATATCCCGCTTGGGCATAAAGTTGTAACAACGCCTGTTCTTGCAAAAAATCGAAATAGTCAATGCCATCGCCACCGTAGCGCAATGTTAGTGCGGGGTGGGGGACTTGTACAGCTACTCCTGGCTGCAACATTTCAGGGAAGCAGTACGGCTCGCCACGGGTTTTGTATCCTGCGGCCAAAGCAATCCCAAATTTATACAGTGACAACCGTTTGTTAATGTACTCAAAGGGCCTTTGTAAGTTTTGCATAAATTGCGATAGCAAATCCATCAAGTGAGAAAGCCCGGCAACGAGGGTATAGGAAAAGAAGTTTTCGGTAATTTCAAACTCTTCTTCATTACGTCTGGTGCGGTGGCCTCGCAATATGTTTAGTATGCTGTCTTTTTTTACGAAAGCAATACGCCTTTCCGCGGAAGCGGGTGACGAGTCAAACTCCAATTGCGATAGTTGAAAATGCAATTTGTTTAACGTTTCATCCAGAGTATATTTAACGTAAAAACGCGCCAGGCGTCGTGGGCCTGCATTGTACAGTGCTTGAATATCCTCGCTAAAAGTTTTTATCCGCGCTTGTGTACTGCTATCGATAATTTTTAGTAGCGATGCTTTAAAGCCCATGAGAAAATCCGACGAAAACGCGAAATCCCGAAAAAATACGGGAAGGTCGCTGTATAGCCTTACATATTCCTCTGCCTGTTTCATACTAACGGCAATATTACTTATTATGGGTCCAAGTTGCTCTTTTGGCGGCCTTTGGGCCGACTGGGCGCGTGATTTTGCGGCGGAAAGTCGTTCGGCTCTATGTTGTTCTTTCATATCGTCAAGCTGTCTTATCTGGCGCAATAAAATGCTTAGCAGTTCTGGATTATCGATAAAATCCGCTATTTCTCGTTGCCGCTGGGTGATGGCAGTTGGGCACTGTTCTAGGGTTTGCATATCGCTCACTACGTCTTTTACCACATTTTCATCGGGGCATATTGTTAGCAAATAATTGGGGATGTTAAGGTCTGATAATGTATGCTTATCCATTATTTTGTGCCCCTTTCTGTAGTAAGTTTTCTGCTAGCTGCTCTGGGGTTAACGCGTATTTTCTCAAAATTTCCGCTACATTAGAACTGCGCCCCTGGAAACGTTTAATCTTGTATAGTCGTTCGGCATTTTCGCCTATCATGGCCGTTAGGCTAACGATATTTGGCAAAGCAACCCCTTGTGCTAAGCTGTGCAAGTGGGTGATTAGCAGGCTATGGCAGCCTTTTTGTTGCAGGGTTTTGATTGCGCGGCTGTATTCGTCTACAGCCGTTTTTTCATCTATGGATGAAAAAATTTCGTTAACCAGCAGCATGGATGTGGCAGTTAGTTTGTCTGCTGCATCGCCTATCATTTGCTTTTCTTGTTGGAAGCGTTCGCCGCTTCGGGTGCTACTCCTGCCTGCGAACAGTGCTTCTATTCGGTCGTAGATAGGTATGGTGGCCGATGTTGCTGGCACAAACAGGCCAGCCGCAAAAAAAGTGATTGCTATACCAAGCCCGCGCAGATATGTGGTTTTGCCGCCACTGTTTACGCCTGTTAATATGAAAATTGCTTCGTCTTCGCTACAAATATAATCGTTGGGGATGATGGCTGATATTTTTTGTGTTAACAAGGATAGGTCGTAAAAATCGTGGATGCAGGCGGCGCGGGTTTGAGAAACCTGGGGGAAAGTGAGGGGGATTTCTTGATTTGTTAAGTACTCGAACAATGTGCGAATGTTTAGGGCAATAGAGATATCCGAAAAATCAATGGGCATGATATGGCTGAACAACTGCTGGTGTCGGGTGTGATACGTTGATAGTGTACCGCGCAGTTGTGTGTTGTTTTTAATTAGCAGCCACATATATGTGTTAAAAATGCTGCCTGTTAATTCCTTTTTTACAGGCGGGGCTGCAATGCCCATGTTCATATCTTCGAACAGTGCTAGTAGCCGTGTATCCAGCGGAGTGTCTTTTTCCGGAGATTTTATGTCGTAGCTTGTTATAAAACTGCCGTACAAGCGAATTTCGTATGATTGGGAAATTAAATCCCGCAATGCTAGTCGGATAGAGCCTATGTCATGTATGGCTTGTTTAACGTTATCTTGTTCGCAAAATGCTTTAATACGGGCGAAGAATGCGGACATTATGTCTGAGTTTGCCGTATCGGCGGCGGCAACCAAGTTTGTTAGTGCAGTCGTGTACACATCCATAAACCTGTAGTAAAGGAAGTGTTTAAGGTCGGTGTTCTTTTCTTTTTCATATTGCTCTGCTAGTTGTATAGCAGAGATTAGGTCGGCCTGTGTTTTCCGTAATAAATCTGGCAATGTGTCGGAATACAAAAATTCCTTGAAAAAACCTTGACGCTGCAATAGTGTTTCTGTATCAAACGGGCGTTGCAGAAACGCGGTTACTGCGCTTGTTCGGTCTTCCGTCAAGCACAGCCGCAGTACAGATGAGAGTTTTATGTTATGTACGGTGGAGTCAGATATAAATGGTTCATTACTGCAAGGTGCGGCAAACAAGTTTAATAAGTCGGTCATTTTATATCTCCTTCAGTATTAGTAAAACCTCAGTTGGTAAGAAACTCTTACCAACTGAGGTTTCTCCTATATACTACATATCTTCTCTGCAAACAGGCAGAATGGTTACTGCAAACTCGAACTCGCGCTCGTTGAAGCGATATTTTTCATCCAATGTTGGCCCACAAGAGCCAGAGCCTATACCCGCATTTTTGTAGTCAAGATGCATGTATGTTGTGTCGCTCTTTTGTAAATCATGTGGGTGTTTTGCGGCATCTAAATCGTGTGCGGTGTAGTGGGAAACACTTAAGCTCATTGGTGCGCTATCGGTTTCCGCCAAAATGCCTACGCCGTGATCATTTGTAACATAGGCGTATTCCACACCGTAGCGTGCGCCGTTTTCCTGTGGGCGTTCGTGGTGTACCATCATTTCATCTACTGTAGTGTTAAACTCGGCTTTATAGGCGGCGGCGCGTTTGTCCTCGTAGCTGTCGGTTGGGCCATAGCCGTGGTAAGTTACTTGGCTTGCGCCGTCAGGCAGTTCCAGGCGTAGGCCAAAACGCGGCAAGTAAACTTGGTTTGGCTTGTCTGTTCCCCATCCGCCATACCAGCGTTCGCGTTCGGTAACATCTACTTTTGTGGAGTAATGTATTTTACCACTGCCATCAACTGTCCAGGTGGCTTTGCCCCGCAATATTGCTGGTTGGCTATAGCCGCCCATGGAGTAACTTACGTCTATTGTCACCTTATCGTTTGCGGCCTCAACCACTGTGTCGTACACACGGGTTACAGCGCGGTCACAGCCCCAGTCGCGCCAATGGTTTTTAATTGCCACGTCATTGTCAGTTGGCGCGCGCCAAATGTCTAATTCTATTGGCGCAACAATCATATTAGTGCCGCCGCGTTGTAGTTGTACAAATGTGCCCGTCAAGCGGTCGAATACATATTCAAAGTCTAGGCCATTAAATACCACGGCGGCTGGGCTTATTACAGCCGTTACAGACTCTTGTACTGGAGAAACTTCAGCTTTTGCAGCCGGCACTTCATTCACAATAATTTGGCGATGAATAATCTCATGGCCATGCTGTGCCCAGTCGCCTAATCCACCTTTGTAGCGGAAGGATAGGTTTACGATATCCGGCGTTTCGTCTAAACCTAGGTCAACCAATTCCGTGCTGTGTGGTGCGGCGTTTAAGCCTTGCACTTCACCGCTGGCAATTATCTTGCCATTTTTCTCTGCCGTCCATAGTAAAAATACATGGGAAAGGCAAGCAAAATCATAACGGTTTTTTACTTCCACCTTGCCATTTACAAACTTGGCGGTAATAGGCCCGTACACTGCTTTTGCTTCCAATAGCTGGCCTTTTGGCTGGTGGTCTGGTGTAACAAGCCCGTCCATACAGAAGTTTCCATCATGTGGCTTCTCACCAAAGTCGCCGCCGTATGCAAAAAAGTCTACACAGTCCATGTGTTCCCATTCATATATTCCCAGGTTTTGCAACGCCTCTTTGTAACGCAAAGCTGGCACGGTATATTGCGCGCCGTCGATATCGGTAAAACGCTTAGCGCGAATGCCGTGGTTCCACCATTCCCAGATACACGCGCCAATAATTTTCGGGCTACGATAGATAATATCCCAGTAATCCCACAAGTCGCCAGGGCTGTTGCCCATGGCATGAGAATATTCGCACAGGAAGTAAGGGCGGGTTTTCTCTGGATTGTCGGCATATTCTCCTAAACTGGCAAGGGAAGGATACATGGTGCTTATCATGTCCAGATAGTCCGGCTCGTTGGTTTGCCAGCGATTTGCGCCTTCATAATGCACAGGGCGGGAAGGGTCACGCTCGTGGCTATAGTCTGCCATTGCTTTGTGGTTTTTGCCTGTGCCGCTTTCGTTGCCCAAGCTCCACATTACTACAGACGGGTTGTTTTTATCCCGCTCAACCATTTGTATCATGCGGTCTACATAGGCGGCTTCCCAGGCTGGGTCTTCGCTTAAAAGGTTTACATTGCCCATGTTTTCTATGCCATGGGTTTCTATATCGCATTCGTCCATTACGTATAAACCGTGATAGTTGCATAGCAAGTAAAAGCGCGGGTCATTAGGGTAGTGGGCGGTACGGATTGTGTTTACGTTGTGGCGTTTCATAATGCGTAGGTCTTCTTCCATCCAAGCTAGTGGAACAGATTGGCCGTGGTCTGGGTGGAAGTCGTGGCGGTTTACGCCTTTCATTTTTACAGCTTGGCCGTTTACGGTAAATGCGCCGTTGTCGGCAAAACCAAGGCTACGTATGCCTGTGTCAAACACAAGAGCTTCGTCGCCCGCTTCCACTATGGTTTTGTATAGGTAGGGTGTTTCCGCGCTCCATAGTTTTGGGTTTTCTACTTTTAGTGAAACGGTGGCTTTGCCCTCCGAGTCCAGCATTGCGGTAGCTTGCACCAAGTCTTTTCCACATTGGGAAGTTAGGCGAACATTAGCCGCCAAGCCTGGTGTGCCAGTTAGTTCTACGCTAATATTTTCGCTGTGTGCCTTTATGAAAACGTCGCGCACATGAGCTTTTTCGCGCGCCAGCATATACACATCGCGGAAAATTCCGTTAAAACGCCAGCAGTCTTGGTCTTCCAAGTAGGTGCTATCGCAATATTTCATTACCAAAACGGCAATACGGTTTACGCCGGGCTTTGTATGGGCGGTTATGTTAAATTCCGCAGGTAGGCGGCTGGTTTTGCTAAAGCCAACAAACTCGCCATTCACCCATAGGTAGAAGCAAGAGTTTACGCCTTCAAATGTGATAAAACGCTCCTTGCCTTCCCATGTAGAAGGGTAGGTGATGTCACGGCAATAAAGCCCCACTGGGTTTTCCAAAGGCACATATGGCGGGTCTATGGGAATAGGGTAGTTTACGTTGGTGTACTGGTTAATGTCAAAACCCTGCATTTGCCAGCAAGACGGCACGGTTATTGTGTCAAAAAAAGATGTGTCATAGTCGGCGGCGTAAAAATTTTCGCAAACAGAGTGATGTGAATCATGGTACTGGAACTGCCATGTGCCGTTTAGACTTTGGTAGTAAGGCGAAGCGGAACGCTTCAAGTTTACTGGCTTTTTTGAAACTGGAATTGCCCCTTTTTTGAAGGGGATGTAATAGGCGCGCGGGTGTAACCGGCCTATTTGGGTGATACTTGGGTCTTGGTAGTAATTTTTTAGATCCATGGGAAAAATCCTTCCTATGTGATTGTGAACTTCTCCAAATTATTATACAATGAATGTAATAATTTTGTCACGCTTTTATCGTTGTTCTTTAGAACAAAAAAATTTCAACTGGAATCTAAGCACGCAAAGCGTGCGCATTTCGTGCAGAGGAAATTTCAACTGGTAACCAAATCCAACCAGTTGAAATTTCAATATTCCAAGGCGCACCCTGCTGCTGGTCACAGTTTGAGCTTTTTATGGCCTTTAGCGGCAATTGCCGCAATATTGCCGCAAAATTTATCCAATATTGACCGAAAACCTATTGCAATTTTTTGTAGAAACCTGTATTGTTACAAAACAATCACAACTGTTGCGAAAGTGTTAAGTAGGGGACGCCGCCCTCGGCGTACCGCAAACCGCCAAAAATGCAAAAAAACAGAAACAAAAAAAA
>Ga0123355_10000624_pt1 | contig 47867 bp, 35 predicted proteins | sample TergutEmb28metaG_3_FD_89872 | JGI IMG/M metagenome (GOLD analysis project Ga0123355, IMG submission 89872) | Embiratermes neotenicus P1 segment gut microbial communities from Petit-Saut dam, French Guiana - Emb289 P1 | ecosystem: Host-associated > Arthropoda: Insects > Digestive system > Gut ...
AGCGAAGCAATCCAAAAGGTTTGATTTGCTGGATTGCTTCGTCGCTTCGCTCCTCAACGCTTTTATGTTGACGAGGCACGTGCATAATTATTCATAAAAATGCTTAACGAGACGGCCCCAGCCGCTCTGTCAGACAGGTTTTAATTTGGAATCGGTATTAGCATGTTTACTTCCTTGTCATAATCGTCTATCATTAAGCATGTAAATGGCGAAGATTTGCGCATGCTGTCACGTTTTGTGGTGCTGGAAATCACACATTTCACAATGCGTGTATCTTGTCTGATTTCGTCGTATCGAAAGGAGTTTTACCAATGAGAAAGAAAATACTCAAAGGACTATTACATACCTTGGCCGCACTTACGCTGGTCTTGGTATTTTTTATGTCCACACAAGCTGTTGTGCTTGCGGATGTAATATTCTATCGTCGGGAAACTTATTCCCCCCATCCCGGTATCACCCATGAAAGAGTCCTCCAAATGACCGAGCGCGGGATGCTGGATATTCATGTACTGATAGTCCCCTTGGATAATCCATATATCTATGTAGGTCCTGTGGCAAGCGATACCCCAGGCCTTAGAGAGACTACTACCAACTTGCTCTCCGGCACCGACGCAATTGCGGGAATCAATGCCGACTTCTTTGGTATGGCAGGGAATCACAGTGTGCATTTTGGCTCCATGATTATGGATGGAGATATTTTAGGGCTAAACCCTCATACCAACCATAATGGCAATGAATTTGCCACATTATTTTTAGATAATGACAATAATCCCTTCATTGAATATATGCGCACGGATGTCCGTTTCTATAATAATGGAGTTCGTAACATACAAGTTGCCGCATTTAATGTTGTGGGACATGAGCTTAACTTCCCCATAGTTATAGACAGTAATTTGATGGCCAACACACAGCCACTGATGGACCGTTTCCGCGGTCTTACTAAGGTTGTTGTGCGCAACAATTCGATAGTTGAAATCACTCGTGAGAGGGTAGAAGTACCTTGGGATGGACATGTTCTCATAATCCCATCTCACATGCGTGACAGCCATGTGCCCCTTTTTAGTGTGGGGGATACCACCAGACTTAGACTTGGCAACAATATCGGTATTGATTTCTCACGCATTCAAATGGCAATCGGCGGCGGCGGCGTTTTGGTATCCGAGGGGCAGACAGTTCATGGTGCCGGTGTTGCTCCCAATGCTCGCCACCCAAGATCTGCAGTAGGTATAACCCGGGACGGCAATACCATGATTCTTATGGTCGTTGACGGGCGCAACCACTCCATCGGTGCCACCAATCATGAAATGTCCCGGCTACTCAGGAGCTACGGTGCCTGGGATGGTATGCATTTTGACGGCGGCGGCTCTTCTACAATGGCGGTAAGGCAAGCTGACGGCAGATATTCTGTAGTCAACACCCCCTCTGATGGGGCTCAGCGGCGTATTATCAACGCGCTGGGTGTCTTTGATACCCGCCCCTTTGTGCCACAGGAGATTTATATTCATGTGCCCCAATTGGCAGAACTCCGGGCCAACCCATCTTCACTTACATTTTTCAGTGCAGGTCAGACCGCTAATTTGCGTTTTTCCGGTGTAGCGACCACTGGTGACCTTGTGCCTACAGTGCCTGTATCCGCAATTACAGAGTTTAGAGTTGTACCGCCCTCTTTGGGAACAATCGAAAACGGTGTATTTACCGCAGGATACGGCTCTGGTTATATCGTGGCCTATCATAACAACGTATACAGAGGCATACCCGTAACAATCGGCGGTACCCCTCAAGTGCGTGATATGCATAGAGGCAGCAATTTTATCGGATATCCTTCCGCCTATGTAAGCGGCCAAGTAAATACCGTAGGCGGACATCTTCAACTGGATTACAGCTTTTCACGGTTATCCGCCACTCAGGCTGCCCATGCAAACTTTTACCCGGCCATTACTCTGCCCGCAGGCACAGTAGCCCTTAACTTGGAAGTCCGAGGCGACAATTCCGGCCATTGGCTACGGGGCCGTATCCGTGACGGCAGCGGCCGTCATCATATTGTTGACTTTGCTGCAAGCATTAATTTTAGCGGATGGCAGTCACTTAATACTGTTTTACCAGCCAATCTTCCCGGACCTCTTACCCTGGATAGAATTTACGCCGTGGCACTGCAATCATCGGCGGCAACAGACCATACCCTTTCATTTAACCGCCTTGAGACCATCGTCGCCCCCCCTGCACCGACCAATGTACCACGAGGCCCGGTTTTCCGGGATTGGCTTTGGGCACCAAGGGGTTTTTCCGGTATCCGTGCAGGTAATGATTTTAGCTTTAACCTGCCCTACTCCGGCGATACAGTAGAATATTCCTCACGCAGCCAAGGAGCATTCTCAATCACGACCATGACACTGTACGGCCGCAGGCTCTGTGCCGACCAATGGCGCAATTTTAGGCAGGACGCCGTGTCTAGCAACCCCAGCTATGTGGTAATACTGATGGATGACAACCCACTGCGAGGCTTCCGTCATTCCTATGAATTTGAGCTATTCCACTATGCATTGACCAATATACAGAATCAGGGACGAATGGTCTTTGTAGTATCCAACACGGGAAGTGAAACAACCGCCGCTGTACGTGATGGAATCCGTTATATAAACCTGGCCCAAAGCAGAAGCCAAGTGCATTTCCGCGTAAGCGGAAGTGATGTCTGGTGGACTGATTAAAATATGTAATAGTCCGTCATTGCGAGCAAAGCGACGCAATCCAGTTCCAACTAAATTCTGGATTGCTTCGTCGCCATGCTCCTCGCAATGTCAGACTGGTGAGGTCATCACATGGAATCATTCGACTCTGAATACAAAAACGACATAGCAAAGGCAGATGCCCGCCCAGCCCGTACTGTTATCGTCATGATGCTAATAATGGTAATCGGCAAGGGAATGGGCCTTCTCAGAGACAGTTTGCAGGCCGTCCATTTTGGAGCGGATACATCTGAGAGTATCGCCTTTGTACAAGCCAGTGCCCTGCCGCGAAACTTCCTTGATATTATGTTTGCGGCGGCATTGTCTGCCAGCTTTATACCGGTATTTACAGCTCGCCTAGAAACAAAGGGCAAAAGAGAGGCCTTTGAGTTGGCCTCTCTTTTTATTAGTATTTCTTTGGTTTTGCTTGGAATTGTAACTGTGATAGCCTTGGCTTTTGCCGGTCCGATTTATGATTTTGTTTACAGCACCGGGGATGCTCAGGCCAGATACTTAGGGGTTGTATTGCTGCGCTTTATGTTTCCTCTTATGATTCTTAGCGGGCTGGCCTTTTCTTTCACGGGGATTTTACAATCCCTTGGGGAATTTCGGTTGCCCGCGGCAATGAGTATTGTATCCAACGGTGTTATTCTGCTCTACTATTTCTTTTTTGTGGACAGATTTGGAGTGCATGGGCTTGCGATTGCCTTTCTTATAGGATGGGCAATGCAGGCCGTTATCCAAGTACCTTGGCTCGTAAGGCATAAGTTCAAGTTTAGGTTCAAGATTAATTTACGGGATTCAGGCCTTCGGGAGATTGGAGCCCTAACTTTGCCTGTCCTTGCGGCTTCATGGATGCTACCGGTCAATTTCCAGGTCAACTTGATAGCTGCGGGTAACTTATACGGCGGGGTGCTTGGGGTGCCGGCATTGCAATATGCATATACTCTATACACCATTGTCAGTGGCGTGTTTATTTTATCTGTGGCCAACTTAATTTTCCCCAAACTGTCCCGGCAGGTTGCTGTCTCCGATAAAGAAGGATTTAAAACCAGCCTTGGTGAAACCCTTCGGGTGCTGTTCTTTTTTCTTTTGCCTCTCACACTAGGGCTTATGGCCCTGAGCCAGCCTCTAGTGCAACTGGTTTTTGGCAGAGGATTGTTTGACGCTACCGCAGTGGACATTACTGCACGGGCATTGTTTTTCTTCACTTTGGGGATTTTGGGTTATGGCTTCCAGGTAATACTATGCCGAGCCTGCTTTGCCCAAAAGGACGGAAAAACACCGCTGATTGCGGCTGTTTGGGCTATCGGAGTCAATGCAGTGCTAAGCTTCGCCCTATTGCACCTGGAGATTGCAGGGCCTGCACTAGCCAGTGCCATCGGCATCAGCCTGGGTTCATTAATAATGGCCGCAATTCTCACGCGCAAGGGATACCTGTCATGGCCAAGGGCGTTGATGATTGATATTGTGAAAATGGCGGCTCTTGCTGTTGTGATGTTTTTCGCTGTGGGGTTTGTGTATGGACGGCTTGAGGATAGTCATGTGCTGATGCAAGTGGCCTTGCCTGGTGTGACCGGAGTTGCCCTATATATAGGAGGCTGTGCTCTGGTTAAAGCTGATGTTGTTTGGAATTTTATTAAACCTCTTCCGAAATAGGGAAAACATGCTTGAAGTGCAGCTTGTTTTGCCCTATTTCAGAAGAGGTCTATTCGCGGGAGGTTCACAATTTGAACGATAAAATGAAATTGCATTTGCGGCGTATGATAGCCACTTCTGTTTTCTTAGCTATAGCCCTGATTTTACGCACAACCGCCTCGGGGTACATACCCCTGTTTGGAGCTCATGGTGCTCGGATTGGCGTTCATGGGGTGTTTACTATTATGCCTGCGATTCTTTTTGGGCCATGGTATGGGGCTATTGCCTCCAGCCTTGGTGACTTGCTTGGGCATTTTATTCGCCCAACCCCTGGGGAAGCATGGCTTTGGCAGATTACCCTTATTATGACCTTTGGGGGCTTTTTACGAGGGTGGACATGGCGGCTTTTACGGGGACGTAGTGTTACGGGTACTCGCATTGCTTTAATTGTATTTACTTTTACTTTTTTAGCCTTTGGCAGTATTAGTATGATTCAATTGCGCCAAGAGGGCATCAATCGCAGTTTTTATGACAATATAGACGACCCCACCGCCATTGACACCACCGATATGAACTTCACCAGCCGCATGATAATTTCCCGTACCCAAAATACCCGCTATCCATATCGCAATATAGCCGACAGAATAGCCGAAACCACATATGCACCCCTGGGAGCCGGGGTGCTGGGGCTACTGCTCCTGGCAATGGATTTGCTTTTATCTAAACGTCTACAAAAAAGCGAAAAATACAAAGATTATTGGTACTCTCCACCGGCGGAGCAGCAACAGGGGCTCCTTGCCCCTTGGAACGGCAGTATCATGCCAATTGCCCTGTCCATAATACTCATAAGCCTGTTGATAAACAGTGCAAACTCAATGGTGCTATGGCATACGGTAACTGCATGGGGCGGCTTTCCTTTTATGTATATTTGGCTGCCAAGGGCAGTAGTATCCCTGTTAAACAGCTCTATAAATGTAATTATCGCTGTATTTTTGATGGGTGTATGTTATAAGCAGCCCCATTTGAAGGCATTAGTAGAGTAGCCTCTGCCGCAGGGCTTCGTACAATAATATCCCTCCCGCTACAGATGCGTTAAGAGACTCCATATCCCGAGCCATGGGCAAACGTACTTGTGCATCCGCAAGACTAACTGCCTCATAAGTAAGCCCATGAGATTCATTGCCCACTAACCAACAAAAGCTACTGCGTAAATCTAGGTCATATGGCAGGACATTTCCATCTACAGTTGTGGCAAAAATTGCATATCCGGCCTGCCTTAACCGGTTCACTGTTTCTGTTACATCAACATCGGCAACCACAGGCAAGCGCAGCACCGCCCCAGCAGAGGCGCGGATTACCTTAGGGTTATAGATATCCCCGCTACCTTTGCTAAGAATCACACCGTCAGCCCCTGCTGCTGCGGCTGTACGTATTAAAGTCCCGATATTGCCAGGGTCATTGAGATTTTCCCCCAGTAAAACAAACCCTCCTGGGGTTATAATCTGATTAAACTGCCACTGTTTTTGCTTCACAACCGCCATTATCCCCTGTGGATTTACCGTATCAGCCAAACTGTCGAAAAGACTATCTCTAACCACTTCAACCGGGTATGGAGCTTTATACTTTTCCCACGGAAACCGCTCAGCTAAAATTACGCGTATAATCTCCCAATCCTTTGGGATCTCCGCGACAAATGTCTCGCCTTCCACCAAAAACAAGCCGGACTCGTCCCGGCCTTTTTTTGTCTTTAACTGTCTGAACTCGCGCATATTTCACCTCATATATGATATTATACTCCCCGCGATTACATAGACAACCCCCGCCGCTTTCAGCGGCACCCCCTTCTAAAGAAGGAGGTGGTCCGAAGGGCCGGGGGTTGCTGTCAGGAGTAGCAATATGACGAACAACCCCATTATAACCAAGGTTGCCAACAGCCAAACGATTCTTTTACAGTGGTTGAAAGACGCAGGCCATTCCAATATTTTAACCGTTGCTGATACCAATACCGCAGTTTTTGCAAAAGGAGAACGACTGCTGACTCTCTCACCCACCCCCGACAACTCATGCCTCATACCGGACGAAACCGCCATAGGCAAAATTCTAATAGCCGCTGCCGGTATGCAAGCCATCGTTGCAGTAGGTTCAGGCACCATCTGCGACCTTGTACGGTATGTTTCGTCTCGCCTAGGGCTAACATATTATGTAGTGGCAACGGCAGCGTCCATGGATGGTTATACCTCTTCTGTTTCCGCGTTGATAGTGGATAGCGTAAAGCAAACCTACCCTGCCACAGCTCCGGCAGGGGTAATTACAGACCCGTCTATATATGAAACCGCTCCCACTGACCTAGTCTCCGCCGGCTTCGGTGATATGATGGGCAAGTTTACAAGCGTCACGGATTGGGAAATGGAAGGGCTGCTCTACCCTAACGCAGGTGACTTTTGTCAGAATCTAGCCACAGAAATGCGCAGCACCGCCGAGAGTTGCTGCAAAGATAAAGAAACAATGAATGCCTTAATAAAATCCGGCCTGATAATGCAAAAAGCAGGCCATTCGAAGCCCGCCTCCGGGAGTGAACATCATCTTTCCCATTTTTGGGAAATGCGAGGAATCCCGGCTCTGCACGGTACCAAGGTTGGTGTAGCCACTTTGGTAGTGCTGCAAGCTCAAGAGTGGCTCCTTACAGAAGATATAGATTGGACTCAAAAGGAGTTTAATTTGCGGGAATGGACAAATGATATCCACCGATGCTATGGCCCAGCCGCAAATGATATCATCAAGTTATGGCCGGATGAAAATACATCTACTCGAGCAGCACTCATAGAGCGTATAAGAAATAACTGGTCGGGATTGCGAAAAATTCTATCCCAAAACGTTGGGCTGCGCCCCAAGCTGGAAAAAGCAATCGCAGACATGGGCGGAGCAATTTCCCCGACTGAGATTGGCATTGACCAGGCAACCTTCATATCTGGGGTGCTGCACTCCAACCGCCTAAGGCGACGATTTACCACATGGCGGCTACTTGACCTGCTAGGACTCCTATCCCTCTACGCCAAGCGACTTTTTGCACTGCCCCCTCCCCCTCTCCAAGAGCGGCTTTATCCAAAATGACAAAACTCAAATAGGTGAAATAAATGACCCCCTTTAACAAAGACGCCATCTTTAGCGACGAAACTCAGCAGTTTGTAACTTATGATAAATCAGTACAAATACGTATACGCATAGCAAAAGACGATAAAATCACTCCAAAACTACACATCCAGGGGGAAGCGGAACCCCTGTCCATGACCAAAACCGCCTCGGATAATCTATTCGACTACTACACAGCCGTAGTTTCAACGCCGCAAGAACCCGTCCGTTACCGCTTCGCTATCAACGAGACCTATTATTATAATAAGGGCGGCATTCACACTGACTCAAATCCGGAATACGACTTTCGCCTAGCAACCGGCATTACCGTGCCAGAATGGGCTCGCGGGGCTGTAATGTATCACATTTTCGTTGACCGCTTCTACAACGGTGACTCAACCAATGATGTAGTCAACCACGAATACGCATATCTAGGGATAACCGCAAAATCCATGCCTTGGGATGCAGATATCCAACCACTTGATGTTTGCAATTTTCGCGGCGGTGACCTTCGGGGTATTATGCAAAAAATGGAGTACCTGCAGTCTTTGGGGGTTGAGGTGATTTACCTTTCCCCGGTGTTTGTATCACCAAGCAATCACAAATACGACACCCAAGACTATGACAATATTGATCCTCATATCGGTGTAATCGTAGATGACGGAGGCGAGGCTCTGCGCTTTGAGAAAGTCCATAATCGCCACGCTACCAAGTACCGCCACCGCACTACAAGCACAGCCAACCTAGAAGCCAGCAATGCCCTAATGGCGGAGTTTATAGCTACAGCTCACGCAAAGGGAATCAGAGTTATACTGGATGGGGTTTTTAATCACTGCGGCTGTTTTAACAAATGGATGGATACTCAGAGCTTTTACAAGGAAGCGGGCTATCCCCCAGGGGCATATCACAGCCCAGACAGCCCATACCGGGACTATTTTTTGTGGCATAATGATTTTGACTATGATGGCTGGTGGGATAATCCCAACCATCCCAAGCTTAACTTCGAAGATTCCCCAGAACTTTGCGATTATATTATTGAAATTGCGAAGAAATGGGTTTCTCCACCCTATAACGCGGACGGTTGGCGTCTGGATGTAGCCGCCGATTTGGGCAGGAGCACGGACTTTAACCATATATTTTGGAGGAGATTCCGAGATGCGGTCAAATCCGTAAACCCAGATGCACTAATTTTGGCGGAACACTATGGGGACCCATCCCCATGGCTGGAAGGCAATGAATGGGACACCATAATGAACTACGACGCATTTATGGAGCCCATTACCTGGTTCCTGACCGGCGTATGTAAACACAGCGAAACTTCCCGCCCATACCTAAAAAACAATGCCATCGAATTCGAAAACGCAATGCGCCATAGCATGGCAAAGCTTAATATCCACGCGTTACAAACCTCTATGAACCAACTCTCCAATCACGACCATTCACGTTTTCTGACCCGCACAAACGGGGCTGTAGGGCGGCTCCATACAGTAGGGCCTCGTGCAGCTAAGACAGGTGTCAACCTCAATATAATGATGGAAGCCGTAGTTTTTCAGATGACATGGCCCGGTGCTCCATGTATATACTATGGGGATGAAGCGGGCCTAATGGGCTGGACAGACCCGGACAACCGCCGCGCTTTCCCTTGGGGGAAGGAAAATAAGATGCTTACGGAGCTCCATCGCCATCTAATCGGCTTGCGACATTTGTACCCTGTCCTAAAGACAGGCTCGGTGGAGTTTTTATGGACCTACCATGGTTTTTTATCTTATGGTCGCTGGGATGACAGGCAAAAAATCATTGTTGCAATAAATAATAACACCAAGCCCATGGAGGTAAATCTACCGGTTTGGAAACTTGGAGTTACCGACGGACAATTTCTGCAATTGATTGTCACAAGTGATGGCAATTTTCATCAGGATGGTATATGGTATACAGCAAATAATGGTGAGATAAAGATTACCGTACCCCCAGTTGGGGCTACGGTTCTAGGATAATACGAAAGAAGGAGTGCGCGGGGGCGGCGAAGCCGCCCCTGCTCGAAACTTTCATGCTCAGTTAGTGACGAGATAGCCCGTCATGGGCGGATAAGGAGGCAACATGAAAATCACAATAATAGGTGCAGGCAGTACCTACACGCCAGAGCTAATCGACGGATTTTTAACCAGAGCAGATAGGCTGGATGTATCAGAATTCTACATGATGGACATCGATAGCCGCAAAAACGGGATTATATCGGCCTTAGCACGGCGCATGATAGCTGCAAAAGGACTTAATATCCCCGTGGTGGAAACAACATGCTTAGATGAAGCAATATCCGGGGCAAGCTATGTAGTTGCGCAAATTCGGGTGGGGCAGCTGCCCGCTCGGGTTTTGGACGAAAAAATACCCCAAAAATACGATTTCATAGGCCAGGAAACAACAGGCATCGGTGGATTTTTCAAGGCACTGCGTACCTTGCCTGTAATGGAAGAAGTGGCACAAATCATAGATGCAAAGGCCCCAGGAGCTTGGCTGATTAACTTCTCCAATCCATCTGGTATTTTGGCAGAGATGCTGACTGGACGGGGCAATATCCGCAGTATAGGCTTATGCAATGCACCGATTGGCATTGAGAAGCTACTTCGCAAGAAGCTAAAGGACTCTCAGGAGTTGGACCTTGATTATGTGGGCCTTAATCACTTTAACTGGGTGACAGGCGTTTACGCAGATGGCAAGGCAGTTAACCTTTTAGAAGATGAGGATATAATGGCTCATTCCGGTGCCTTTGATAAGGATTTTCTCAGGCGAATCGGAGGTATTCCTTCATATTATTTGAATAATTATTACAATCGTGACAAAGTCTTAGCCGACCAAAAGGCCAACCCTACCACTCGAGGGGAAGACTGTATGGCGATAGAAGAAGACTTGCTAAAGCTATATCAGGACGAAAATCTTAAGGAAAAACCTGCCCTGCTGGATAAACGCGGCGGTGCATTCTACTCCGAAGCAGCGGTTTCCTTAATAAACGCAATCGTAAATGATACCAATACTGTTCATGTCATAAACACAGTAAATCACGGTAAAATCCCCTTCCTGAGTCCAACAGATGTAGCCGAAGTAAAATGCATAGTAGGAAAAAACGGCCCTCGTCCCCTACCCCTAGTTAACCCTGATATAAGCAAACATATCCAAGGGATGATTTTGGCGATAAAGGCATACGAAAAATTGACGATAAAGGCCGGGTTAGAGGGAGATTACGATGCCGGCCTCGCCGCGCTTATGACCCATCCATTGTTGGGAGATTATCACAGGACCAAGGCCGCATACGACGAAATGCTAGAAGCGCATCGAAAGTATCTGCCGAGATTTTTCAAATAAGAAGGACCACCCCGCTGCCCAGCACCCCTCCATAGGAGGGGTGCTGGGCAGCGGGGTGGTCTTACAAGGAGACAGCAAATGAACAAATACTTCCTAGGCCTAGACGGAGGCAGCACCAAGACCCATATCGTCCTATGCAACCCTGCGAAAGGGCTACTAGATTTATACACTGGCGGCGGCACCAATTACGAAGCAATGCCCGGCGGCTACACGGAACTTTATCAGGTTTTAAAGGAAATGCTGGACACGTTACTGGGCCGTCACGGCTTAACTACCGCAGATATCGGCCGAGCTGCCTTCGGAATGGCCGGGGTTGACACTATAAAACAACATGAGGAAATTTCAAAGATACTAAAAAACTTGGGCTTCACTGATTTCGACCTAGACAATGACTGTATCCTAGGGATAAAAGCCGCTACATCACGGGGCTATGGTATAGCCTGTGTATCCGGCACTGGCTACTCAGTGCTTGGGATAGATGGCAATGGTAAACAGCTCCAAATCGGCGGTATGGGAGATATGACCGGTGATTATGGCGGCGGCGGCTACATCATGACCAAGAGCACCGCATATATATATGGGCAATTATTCAAGGGCTACCAACCTTCCCTGATGACAGATATGTTTATGAACACCTTCGGCATTAATGACAAAAGCGACTTTATGGAAAGCTTGCATGTGAAATTCTTTAATGGGGACAGAGATGCCTATTCCCTGGCAGTCAATAGGATTATCTTCGAAGCGGCGGCAGCAGGAGATACCCCGGCGAAAAATATTCTCATAGAATCGGGAACTTCCTATGGGGAAAGTGTAATGGGCATTCTTATGAATCTTGATTATGAGTCTGCTCCGCCGGAGATTGTACTAGTGGGTTCACTCTTTCAAAAGAACCCTGATTCCGTTTTGGTAACTGCTCTTAAGGATTATCTTAATGGGAAATTCCAAAAGCCGTATCAGCTCAAGGTACTGGATGCACCCAGCGTCCTGGGTGCGCTCCTTTGGGCAATCGATAAAAATGGCGAAGGAATAGTGCCTGACCATATGCGCGAGGAGCTTAGCGAAAAGCTGCAAGCCTTAACGAAAACATATAGCGAATTAATTCGAAATCAGTCCAGCCTGTCGCCGAAAAAGCGTTGAGGCGTCCGCTATTTTCGGCTCGGTCTGGACTATTTCTCATTTAATTCGCTATAACTGGAGGATTTCTCTGATGTATAAGCACATAAGACTTCTCATGTCTACCCACTCCATGCAAAGCCATATCGCATAGCGACAATTGCATGGAGTAGATTTGTCGCTTACAGATTGGCTTTGCTTCAAATTAAATTTTTATTTGAAAAGGAGCCATCATAATGGAAGAAAAAATATTAACCGGCGGTAGTATGAACCAAACGGTGTTAATCGGCGATACCATTCATAAGACATCAAAAGGCCATCCTATGGTGCGGGAGTATCTACTGTATTTGGAACATGAGGGAATGCCAGGTGTGCCCAGGTTTTTGGGAGTAGATGAATATGGCCGGGATATGTTCTCATACCTGCCTGGCAAAACCATGGGGCCGGATTATCCTCACGACCATCCATGTCTTCATTCGGATCAATGTGTAATTGATACGGCACGGTTTATGCGAAAATTGCATGATTTATCTGTAGGATTTTTACCAAGGGCAATTGAAGCTGGATGGACAAATCCCTTTTACCCTGACGAATCACCGGAAATAATTTGTCATGGGGATGCCCATATTTGGAATTTTGTATATGTAAATGACCGGTTGGCAGGGTTGTTTGATTTTGACCAGGCCTACCCGGGAACCCGGAATTGGGAGTTGGCCAGCACCTTGACTATGATGTCATTTCCGTTTTATGCGGGATATGATGCCGCCACCCAAGCGAGTCGTGCGAAGAGGCAGATAAACTTATTCTTTACTGAATACGGAATGCCCTGCCCGGAAAACCTGATTGAAATTGCCGTAGACAGGATGCTAAAAGATGCCTGCGAAGATACGGCAAAACGAGCCGCCGCAGGGGATAAAGAAGCCATCGCAATGATGGAACGAGGAGACTATGACCATTATATAAGGTTTGCCACTCATATAAAAAAGCATGGGCATGAGTGGATGTAGTTCAATAGACCTCTTCTGAAATAGGGAAAACAAGCTTGAAGTGCAGCTTGTTTTGCCCTGTTTCAGAAGAGGTCTAATCAGTATTGTATCAGAGTTGTCTCACTTAAAACGAGGCAGCTTTTTTTATTAAATGAACCAAAATAATTCTCATGACTATTACAATGTGAAGGGGTTTTCAGAAGGAGGTCACTTTGGAATTATTGCGCGCAATCACATCCAATCAAAAGTTGCAACCTAACACTAATCTCAGAAAGTCACGTCAACAACCGAGCGGAAAATCGGCGGCTTTAGGCCGTTTTCCGCGATGCGTTGGCGACGATGACTTTCGAGATTCGTATAAATTGCTATCATCAAACGAACTGGTGAATTTCCATAGCGAAGCTGTATACAAGCTCTGCCGCAGTCTGACTTTTTCAAAGGAAGACGCCGACGACTTATTTCAGGAAACCTTTCTGAAAGCCTTTGAGCATCTGCAAAAGACTAATGAAAACCCCCAAGGATTCCTATTCTCCACGGCAATATACATCTGGAAAAGCTGGAAACGTAAATACGCTCGCCGCAATAGGCTTGCACCCGTTACTGCGCTGGATGAAAACACGGTATGTGATACGGATATCGAAAAGGATTTTACCCAGCAAGAAGATGTACATCTCATTCGAAGGTTAGTGGACGCCTTACCAGAAAAATTCAAAATCCCGACGATTTTATACTACAGTGCAGAGCTCGGGGTCTCAGATATAGCTGCAACACTAAAGCTCCCCGTGGGGACAGTCAAAAGCAGACTGCACAAGGCAAGAAAATTAATTGAGGAAGGATTGGTTAAGAATGGATACGAAAAATAAAACCCGGGATGTAGACGCTCTTCTCCAAAAAGCCCTATGTTACGAAAAACCTGATGCCGAGCTTCTTAGGAAGGTAAAGCATGAGCTATCTGTAAAGGAGAAAGCAAATATGAATAAACCTGGAAAAAAACGCTATTTTGCAAGAGTAGCGGCAGTAGTTGCTGCGACTCTTGCCCTTACAACCACTGTCTTTGCGGCAGGGGCATATCTGGGTGGTTTTGACCGACTCAGAGAAATTATCGGCTCTGAACGTGCCGAATTACTACAGCCCCTGGAAATCGATAATATTCCTGAGGTTGTAACTCATGAGTCCCATGAGACAGAAACTACAGAAAATTATATCCCGGAGCATGGTATACGAATTGAAATTGTAGCCGTGGGTGTTTTCGATAATATCGTGGATGTGTATATCACCATGGAAGATATGATAGGAAACCGGCTCGATGATTATTTTAGGCTAGGGCATGTTGTCGCCCCTGTTGGCCGGCCAGATATCGCTGCCCTCAGTTTAACCCCCGAGATTATTAACCGCACCGATTGCGGCATCATTACCCTCCGCAGCCGTGAGATTTTCACTCACTCAGTAGCGGGCATGGAATTGACTTCCACAATAACGGGGATACATTACAATATCAGAACTCCATATGATACTCGTTTTCGGGATTTGGCCCTTGACTTTACCACTGCAACAGCTCAGCCCTATGTTATGTTTAGGCCCGATATGTCCCCATCAAGAAGCGGTAGCGGAATCTGGAGTACTGAAATGCATGATGTAATAGAAGAACGAATGCTTACCGATGGTTTTCCTGTTTTGCAGCCCCATCTCCATAATCTAGAAATTGATTTAGGGGGCGAAATCGCCATAATTTCAACCATCGGTATTATCGAAGACCGGCTCCATATACAAATATACAGGCCCTTCGAAAGTGAAACACCACCTGGATTGATGCTCATAAACTCCGGCGATAGCAATCAGCGTTCTATGCATTTTGGTTTCACAAAAGATATGTACGGTAACTTGGTCCGTGCAGAGGTTGGAATTGATGGAACCGAGGCTGTCACATACTTGGAATATATTTTATTCGATGTGGACTTGGAAAGGCTTTCTGATATCAAGCTCTACGGACGTAGTTTTCTTGATACTCACTTCGACCGGTTGGACCTAGACTGGAGCGTAGACTTTGAAATAGAGCCTAATGATATTCAGATTGCAGCCGATGAGCTAAGCTTGCAATACGAATCAGCCATTATCACAGAAATAAGGGTTAGCCCGTTTCTTATTCAACTGGTGCTTGAGGATGAAGTTGGCGGAATGAACCCACCAGAGATAACCATTCATACCACCACCGGTAGCATTCACCTGCCCGTAGGCACAGGCTTTAGCGGCTTTGGTGCAGGCAACTTCTTCTACGATATGATAGATATCCCCCTGGACATGGATACGATTATTTCCGTTGAGATTGGTGGAGATGTGGTTATGTTTAACTAAGAATTTCCCGTCCTTCTCCTACCTTCCGAGTAAACCCAACCCGGTCAAAATACTCGAGTAGTGATAGTGCAAATTTGCGAGAAGTTTGCACTTCGTCTCGGAATTGGGCCAAGGTTACGCTTCCCCCATGCTGATTAGCAAGGGATGAGAAGCAGACCTTGGCCTTTTCTATTGTCTCGGCAGAGAAAATTATCCCTGGCTCTGTGGATATGATTGTACCTTCTGCCAACAGAGCTTCGAGTACTTGTTTATCCTCGTTAATTGTGGGTGGGGAAAAACTGCCCTGTGATAGGCTAGATAGAATGGCGTCTCGCGCTGTTTTCTGCTCCTTTGTGTAGGTTATTTCAAAGTCCTGTAATGCCACTCGCCCATCTTGGATTTTGAAATTGTATAAGCTAAGTAACTCTTCAAAGAATGCCGTTTTTTTACCAGGTAAGATTTGACTGCGCAACTCTGCCATACCTACGCCCTGGTGCAGTGGATTTTCATGGTGATATGATTTTAGTAGGGTTGTGATTCTGCTGCCTAGATTCTCTCTATGGGAATCCGTTATTACATAGGTGCCAATTTTTATGATGCGGCCTTGTTCGGCCAGGGAGTCTATTTCCTGGGTTGATGCGCTCATTCGCTTTTTTAGTTCCTCCAGGAGCATTATACCCCCTTGGTTGGTTATTTCTTGGTGGATTTGGGTTCCTGCATCGCCTTTTTCCAATGCCTCCAATGCCTTGACCGCCTCGGAGGATTGGGATTTTCGGTGCTTCTTTGGGGCTGTATTCAGGACCACACCGCCGCCCACGGTTTCCATGGGGGAATAAAACCGTACAACGAAATTATCCCCCGCCTTAACCGCCACTTCTTCCCCAAAGCGTAACTGGGCGTAAGCCGACTGGCCAGCGGTCAATTTATCCGTTTCCATCAAGACCAATTTACATAGTATGCTCTGGGTACCATTGTGAAAATGCAGTCGTGTCCCGGATGCAATTTCCTTAGAGCAATCCTTAATAATCGACAGCTTAACATCCAGCATCCTTGTTGGATGAAGGCTGTCTGGCCTAGCTAGCACATGTCCCCGAAGGATATCATCCCGCTTGACCCCTGATAAATTGACCGCCACCCGCTGTCCGGCATAGACAGTTTCTACTTGACTGCCATGGACTTGTAGGTTGCGCACCCGTCCCTGTATACCCTCTGGGTAGATATCGGTGCTATCCCCTACTTTTATCGTCCCTTCGGTTAGAGTGCCGGTTACTACGGTGCCAAAGCCCTCGGCAGAAAACACCCTATCTATTGGGATGCGAAAAGGTATGGTAGTGTTTTTGGCAGTAGCCTTTTTTATTTTTTCGTCTATGCACTGCATAAGCTCCGGAATGCCTTGACCTGTATGGGATGATACACTAATTATAGGCGCATCCCGCAAAAAAGTATCCACTACGGTGTTTTTTACATCTTCCCATATCATGTCCTGCCATTCGGTATCAACTAAGTCGCTTTTTGTAAGCACAATTATCCCGTCCTGGACATTAAGGAGTTGCAAAATCCCCAAATGCTCTCGAGTCTGGGGCATTACCCCGTCATCGGCGGCAATAACCAGAAGCACTAAATCCATACCTCCGGCTCCGGCCAACATGTTCTTAATAAATTTTTCATGGCCGGGGACATCTACAATAGAGGCAACGTCCCCGTTTGGAAGATTCATATGGGCAAAGCCTAGGTCTATGGTTATGCCTCGTGATTTTTCCTCTTGTAGGCGGTCAGCGTCGATACCGGTGAGGGCACGAATCAAGGCTGTCTTACCGTGGTCTACATGGCCGGCGGTGCCTATTAATATATGCTTCATATGCTGTCCACCTCTTTGAGCCTTGCGGCTATAAGCGGGAAATCTTCTTCTGCCAAGGTTCGCACATCAAGTAAAAATATATCCCGGGAAATACGGCCGATTATTGCCACGGGGCCGCTTCTGAAATGCCGCTCCAGAGCGTGGGCTGAAATTTTTGTTTTAATGGCAACAGCGGCAGTTGCCATATTCTCGCCGGGCATTGCCCCGCCTCCGGCTTGGCTTGCTTCTTCGATTACATAAGCTTGGTCTTTTCCTAGTACTTTTACCAGTTTTTTTGCCTTCTTATGCAAGGTAGCCGATTCCATGGATAGCATTTTTAAAGTTGGGATTTTTTCTACAGCGGTTTCCGGATTCAGGTATAACCGCAAGGTCGCCTCCAGAGCGGCGATACATAGTTTGTCCATCCGTAGCGCGCGGGCCAGGGGATGGGATTTCATTTTGGCGATGTATTCCTGTTTGCCCACGATAATACCGGCCTGGGGGCCCCCCAGTAACTTGTCCCCACTAAAAGTGACGATGTCCACTCCAGCCTTTATGCTGTCCGCCACCGTAGGCTGACCGCTAATTGGTATCATGCAGCCACTGCCTAAGTCTTCGATTAGCGGGACGGAGTATTTTCTTGCGATTTCGGCTAGCTCTGTAAGGGCCGGCTTGGTAGTAAATCCGGAAATAATAAAATTGCTGGTATGGACTCGAAGCAGTGCCCCTGTGAAATTATCAACCGGGTCAATTGAATAATGATTTTTGGTGTTTAGAAGGGCTTTCTCATAATCCGCAATATGGGTCTTGTTAGTTGTCCCTACTTCCACCAGTCGGCAGCCCGACTGGGACATTACATCAGGGATACGAAAACTGCCGCCAATCTCCACCAGTTCCCCTCGGGAGACGATTACATCCTTGTGATGAGCCACAGCAGCTAAAGCCAGCAGAACAGCAGCGGCATTGTTATTTACCACCATGGCAGCTTCGGCACCTGTGAGCTGAGTCAGCAAATCTTCAACATGAACATGACGGCTGCTGCGCTTGCCTATGGAGATATCATATTCCAGATTGGAATAATCCCGTGCAGTTTCCGTAATGGCTTCCAGTGCTTCTTTAGCAAGGGGAGCCCGGCCTATATTTGTGTGAAGAATTATCCCAGTGCCGTTAATTACCCGCCTAAGATTTGGTTCAAAGTTTTGGGAAAATTGCAAAGAAATTTCCCGGGCAATACTATCGCAACTGGGCATAGTTTCAATTGCCCCCTGTTCGATATCATTGCGTAAGTTGTCCAATACTTGCCGGACTGTAGCGGTGAGTAAAGCCCCAGGGCTATAGGATGAAACCTCAGGATGAAAAAGAAGCTCGTCAACTTTTGGGATTTGCCTAAGCAGGCTATGTTTATCAGACATGATTGTCTCCTTTGTACGAAAATGGAGATATTAGACCTCTTCAGAAAATAGGGAAACCTGACTATCCAGTTTACTCATAAATCCTTGTTAAGCCCCCTTCCTTTGGAAGGGGGAAAGACGCCGTAGGCGGCGAGGGGGTTGTGTACGCAGGCCGCAAAACTTGGCTTTTAGCTACTGCACTACGCAAGCCAGCTCCCCCTTCCTATGGAAGGGGGCTTGAGTGCGTTTGGGGCATTATGAGGTAATTGGATAGTCAGATAAGGAAAACAAGCTTGAACTGCAGCTTGTTTTGCCCTATTTCTGAAGAGGTCCATTCTATGCTGTCTATGCACCTGTTGACAAATTATTTTATATGTAATATATTTCTTTCACATGAAAACACAAGGAAACCAATGCGAGGAGCTGTCACGCTAAGACGTAATGAAAAGCCTGTCACCCCGGGCTTGACCCGGGGTCCCCCTAGTCTTTCGACAATGGTTATGGGATCCCGGATTAAATCCGGGATGACGAGCCTTGAGATTGCGGTATTTTAAACCAGTCCCCGAAATATAAACAAAAGAAGGAGTGCGTGAGGCGGCGCAGCCACCCCACTCGAAGCTCTTTCATGCTCGGTTGGTGACAGGATACGCCTGTAATGGGCGGAAGGAGGTGACAACATGGATTCTTTTTTATGGGTATCATTTGGAGCAGCTATACTTATTACCATTATCTTAGTCGTAGGATATATTATTTCCGTTGCAATCAAATCCACCAGCAATCGCTCTCCAAACTGTATGGAAGTGGAATTAAACGAAAACATTGTACAGCTCAGGACAGAAATGGCGGCTATCAAGGAAGAACTTGCATCAATCAGCAAGATGATGAAGGAGGTAGGGTAAATTGGGGAATATGAGTCTATCCCCTTTAGGTTACGAGGCATATGTAAAAATTTTTGACGCTCTATCTCACCCTATGCGCATCAAGATTATAGGGATTCTGCATAAAAAAAGGCGGTATGTAAGCGAGCTTGCTAAGCTGGTAAACATGAGCCGTCCCCTACTCTACATGCATCTTAAGAAGCTAGAAGAGGCCGATATAATTGATGGCACATATGAAATTTCGGAATCAGGGAAGACTATGCGATTCTATGAACTAAAATCTTTCGATATCCGCCTGACACCGGAGATATTAGAGGAGTTGGGCCAGGGGATTGATGTTGGCGGATAGAAATGTTGTAGAGCAGTGCCACTCTGCTGCAAAACCCAGGCCCGTCATTGCGAGCGCAGCGAAGCAATCCAGAAAGCTGCATAGATGCTGGATTGCTTCGCTACGCTCGCAATAACGAGACAAAGTGCATGATTATTATGAATATGCTTATCAATGCAGCCCCAAATAGAATCCCTGACAAGCTACAAAGAGAGCGGCTTTGACCAAAATGACAAAACCGGAAATGTAACACCCAAAAACCCACCATATATATCTACGGTCTAAAAAATTTCACCCTACAACCATCCGATTCATCTCTTTTTTAAGCCGCCCGATGATTTTCTTCTCCAATCTAGAAATATACGACTGGGAAATCCCCAGCAAGTCCGCTACTTCTTTTTGGGTTTTTTCCTCGCCCCCGGTGTATAGCCCAAATCGCAGCTCTACTATTTTTCTCTCTCGTTTACTTAGCTTATCCATAGCAGTGTTTAGCAATTCCCTATCCACGGCTTCGTCTAAGTCCTTTGAAATTATATCCACTTCTGTGCCCAAAATATCGGAAAGGAGCAACTCATTCCCTTCCCAGTCAATATTTAATGGCTCATCAATAGAAATCTCCGACTTGGCCCGTGTATTGCGGCGCAAGTACATAAGAATTTCATTTTCAATGCAACGGCTAGCGTAAGTGGCTAGTTTTATTTTTCGGTCTGTTCGGAAGGTGTTTATAGCCTTTATAAGACCGATTGTCCCGATGGAAATCAAATCCTCCACATTGATACCTGTGTTTTCAAATTTGCGTGCTATGTATACTACTAGCCGCAGGTTGCGCTCTATAAGGGTTGCCTTGGCACTGGCATCATCTTCCGAACCCAGAAGTGCCAAGCAATTGGCCTCTTCGTCTGAAGCCAAAGGAGCAGGCAAGACCTCACTTCCTCCTATATAGTAAATGCTGCAATCATCTGTATTTTCCAATATCCCAAGTGCGTCATAAATCATGTCTCGCGCTTTTGTGTAGAGATTTGCCAGCATGAGCACCTCCGTTTGATATACGTGTATTTTAGCCTCCCCCACCTTCGGTGGGGGGAGGCGATTTCATTCTCTGTGTTACGCTGCTAATATTTCCGGGCTTACAAGCCCTTGGTATCGTCCGTCCTTTGTTAACCGGTCATTGTAAATACCGATAACCACATCTTTTCGTGAGGTGTCTGTCCCCACCATTACCTTGTCAGGCCTGAAACCTATCAACATCCCGCTGGCCTTACCGATACTGGTAAAGGGAATCATCCTAATCCGCTGATAGAACTGGCCTTCTTGGCCTTCCAAAACACTTGCAAGATTGGTTTCCTTTTTATCGTTGAAAAGGCCTCGCAGCCCCTCTGGTAAAAATTCCTGCACCTGTTCAAATTCCGCAACTATTACCGGAGACTGGGTCAGGGGCTCTTTGAGGCTATGCCCAGTATCCACCAAGGCATCGAAGTAAATATATTTCTCATTCATTGTGACCATGATGCCCATTAGTAATTGCCGCTTGATTGTCTGATGCTCGATTAGTTTCAATGTTAATTTTATAAGAACATAGCTGACTACCATTCCTACAAGCACCAGCTGCCAAGAAACCGCACACCTAAAGCCATCCAAGTCGGCGGCTATGTAATAAATAGCGTAGGGCAAATCTGTCAGATAAAAAAGAGCCATCCCCAGCCCACCAACGGCAAAGGTTATACCGTAAGCCGTAAGCATCAACCGCAGGAAATGCTTCACCCCATTGGGATAAAAGGCCACCATAACCCCAGCCGTCAATATTACGACAGAGGCCAGGGCGATATTAAGGAAGCGCAAGGGCTCAAGTATAAGCAGCAAAGTGTAGAGCACAGCCATAATTGCACTACCCAAAACAAGCCAACGGGCCTTCCTTTTCTGGCGCAAGACCTTGGAAACAACCCATAGCACAAAGCCGTTCATAATAAAATTAACCAGGAAAAGCAGGTCTGCATAAAGGGTCATAAATGCCACCATCTTTCGTATAGGAAATATTTGTAAGATAGTATAGGCATAATGGGGGATGGGAATATGTCGAAATGGATGGTAGTGGAGAAAAAAATATGGCAGATTGTGCGAAATGCAATTATTGCGTTAAAACAAAAGAAAGCCCGTCATTACAGGCACTATAGCGAATTAATTCGAAATCAGTCCTGCCTGTCGCCGAAAACGCGTTGAAGCGTTCGCGATTTTCGGCTCGGTCAGGACTGTTTCTTATTTAATTCGCTATACCTAGCAATGACAGGCTATAATCACAGTACTTGAGTGGACCTCTTCTGAAATTTGAAAAACAAGTTTGAAGTGCAAATTGTTTTTTCGATTTCAGATGAGGTCCATTCTAATTTGCGGTATTTATAATTTTAAGAATAAGAATTAATTTCCGAAGATGTCTATTTTATTTGGCCAGTCTTTAGCCGAAGATAACTTTTCTCATATGAATCCACATTCCTTTCGCTTCGCTTAGGCACAAATAGGCATGAACGTTTATCGAGTGGGGGCGGCTACGCCGCCCCCACTCACTCCTTCTTTCACACTAGTCTCCTTGGGCTTAGTGATATACATACAACGCGTTGCCCATCTTTTACGGGTGTGCGCTCTTTAAGGGTTATGCGATACATTAGGCTTCCCCAGTTGTTCTTTACACGGCTCTCCGTAATGGGGATTTCTTCTATGGCTACCTCTGTTGTTGTTGGGTCGTAGGATAATATAGCGGTGCGCTCATTGTCCTGAGCTAAATGGATTTCTCCATTTTTAACTGCGGGTGTGCGGGTTGTCATAAAATACCGACATACATCGGCAGACTTTTCGTTTAACTCGAAGCTGTCTGTGAGGCAAACTTGATTTTTGTCCCTCTCTAGGGCTACCTCGCGCCGCCAGCTGGCTATACCGGCATTTGCGGGATACGCGTCTTTTAGCTGCATAGATAGGGCCGTTCTGGTCCCGTTAGCGTCATATTTTACGTCTGTTGCCTTGTACTGGCCGCCAACATGCTGCATTACACCGTTTACCCCGGGGCAGTTATGGTACTGAGATTGTGTGTACCATATCTCGTACCGCGTAGGGCTAAACGTTTGGGCGCGGTACTCCTCTGTACCTATATCCAAAAGCACAGGCTTGCCGTCAGCATATACTATAAAATTGCCAACATCGTTGTGGTTGTGTGACTCTTCATTATTACCCGCTTTTGCCGAAAGAAAGAGGCCCTCTGGGCTTTCATGCTCTCGTGCGGTTATAACCCCGGCCACCCACATCCAGGAATCCTTGATATAGGGCAGAGGATAGTTACAGTTTTCCCGCTCCTGGGAACAAAAAATTTCCATCAAGTAACCATAGCCGTTAAACCAGTTAAAAATTACAGGGGATGCAGTTTTGCCCATAGCCCCTAAGCCCATCATGCCTTTGTCCCCTATGGCCTTGCCAAAGCGGTACGCCGCAGACTTAGGCGTTACTAAAGCGTCCCCGTCGGCATAGTTAACAAAATAGTTGCCGTCAATAAACACCTTGGTTATATACTGGCCTATCCGCCGGAATTTTTCGTCTTCGGAAGCGGTTATCATGCCGCCGGATGCTCGGGTTAGCAGCTCTATACAGGTGTTAAGGCCTGCACCAGCGGCACCCCAGTACATGGGGCCCTCGTCGCAACAGCCGTCTTCTACATACTCTTCGAAGTAGCGGTCCAGGCTTCGCATTGCTTTATGCAATACCTCTGCACGCACTTCAGGGTCGTCTACGGTTAGTAGTGCACACACAATTATGTTGGCATTGCACCAGGGGTTCCAGTTATTGGCCCGGGATTTTGAAAAGCCCATCCACCAGTAATCGTTACGGTTAAGATAGGTTTTTATAATGCGGTTATTAACATGTTGTTTAATCCTTGCCGGGATACGCGGACTTATTTGGGCTAGCTTGTCTCCCAAAAGATATAGCACCCAAGATAGCAACGTACCTGTTTCGGAGCTGCATAGGTCAATTTCCTCGTCAGACTCGTCTGGGATATCCTCGTCTTTTTTTGTCATGATAAGGGGGCCTATCCATACCGTTTCCTCGCATGTGGATATGATGCCGTTTACAATTTGGTTTATGAAGCGGCCCTCACCTTCCATACATTCCGCAATGGCTAGTACCCCAAGGCTGCTTCTACGTTCTAGGAAGCGGTTCCAGTGGAGTTTTAGGTTGCCAGTTGTGCTAAGGGTTGTGTAACCCTCTGCCGTCATAGCCGGCCATTGGTAGTCTAGGTATTCCTCGGCCAGTTTAATCCACTCGTCCTTTTTTTCCTTGGGAAGGGCATCCCACTCTTTCCTGTCTTGGTAGCGGGGGAAGGGTTGAAAATTTTTTGTTGTTAAAGGCGCAAACTCCCGTACATGCGCTAAATTAAAGCGTGTTGCCAGCATATATCTGCCTCCTTGTGTTAACAAAATATAGGGCTATTGCCTTTGCAAAACCAATACCCCGTCCGGCTCTAAGTCTGTTTTGCCTTTAAGACTACGGCCGCTTAACAAATCAACAAACTGTGCGTCAAGTTCAATAACGACGTTGTGGCTATTATGGTTTATAACAAAAATAAATACCCCCGTCTCATTCACTCTTTGCACTGCCTCAACGCCTTTGGGGACGCTTAGTGTCGTGTTAAGGCTGAAATTTATGCTAATATCCTCAAATATCTCGCTTAGCATTCCGTCATCGACTCTTGCACCTATATAATAGGCCCTGCCGGTGCCATACATGTTTACAGTTATAGCCGGGCTGTTTGCAAAATAATCGTTTCCGTATTGTGCCAGCACGTGGGCCGTCTCGCTGTTAATCACGTCGTACCAATCTTGATAACTGTGGCTTATGTTTGTTTTGCGGCTAACAAGGTGCATATCGTCGGAAGGGTTTATAACGCCGTATTCCGTAACGGTTATGCCTAAAAGCTTGCGCAAATAACCTGGCAGCGGCAGCCTAACCATGCTGTTATCTAAATGCTTGGCCCCGGCACGGTAATCCATCACAACACATCCGCCACCATCCACATAGTTTTCCAGTTTATTGGCTGTGCTTTCTTCGCAAATAATATTATTGGGCAGCACCACACAGTTATAGCGCGAGAAATCATCGTCGGGCGAAATAAAGTCCACAGGAATGTTATGTTTATAAAACCAATTGTAATAGTCTAAGACATGGTCGCCAAGCTTATAGCCGGCCTTGTGGGGCTGGATTTCGAAAACCCACTCGGAGTCATAGCACAGCACAATAGCCACTTTGGCCCCAGATGTGCTGTTTTCTATCAGGCCGCGTAGCTTTGATACATCCATACCGGTTTGCACAACTTCCTTGTACCGCCTGTTTTCGCCGCCATGATGGTCTAGTATGCCATGCCAGTACTCCTCCAAGCCAAAAGCGCATGTACGCCAGCGGAAATATAATGCCATATCAGCACCATGGGCAATGGCCTGGAATGTCCACCTGCGAAGCTCTCCCGGTTTTGGGGTTTTTCTCATAACATCACCGCCGGGAGGGCCACTTTGTAGTTCTACCAACCAGTAGTTTTTTTGCCCGGATACGCCTCGTATCTGGTCAAAATGCATGGCCGTAATATCCGGCCTGTGTGGGGCAAAGTGGTTGGGGTAGATATCCATCATTGCAAGGTCTAGCCGTCTTGCCATTTTATGATAGTCAATGTCGGTAAACCCATTCATCAAATTAGTAGAGATTTTTTGGTGCTGGGTAATTTCCGACAAAATTTTTATCTGAGAATCCATATACATAATAGATGAGTCGGAAGAAAAACGCCTAAAATCTAATGCAAGCCCAGGGTTATGAAGCTGGATAGGCCCATAGGTTGGTAGGATTATTTCGTCAAAGCTTCCGTATGTTTGGTTGGAAAAAACTGTCCCCCAGCGCTCGTTTACCTCGTTGATATCCTTGTAACGCTTTTTAAGCCATATGTGAAACGCCCTGCGACAGTTTTCGCAAAAGCATCGCACGGTATCTACACAGCCTAGCTCGTTGTCTATTTGCCATGCTATGACATTGGGGTTTTTTCCGTATCTTTCGGCCATAGCAGTTACTATGGCATTGGAGTAATGCATGAAGTTCTTATTGTTGTAGCAGTAGTACCGCCTATGGCCGTATCCTTTGGCATGGCCTTTGTAATCATGCGGGAAGATATCCGGATGCTTGTCCACTACCCATTTAGGCGGTGCGGCGGTGGGCGTCCCAAGCACAGTGTTAATGCCGTGCTCTGCCAATAGTGCAATGGCTCTGTCCAACCACCCAAAGTTGAATTGCCCTTCTTGCGGCTCCATTTTAGTCCATGCAAACTCGGCCATTCTTACTGTGGTAAAGCCTGCGGCTTTCATCATTTTAGCATCGGTTTCCCAACGCTCTTCCGGCCAATGTTCCGGGTAGTATGCAGCCCCAAAAAACATAGAGTCCTCCATCCTATTTACATTACTGTGTCAAGTAAACGCATTACGCCGTAATGGTGATGTTTTAAGGGCGAAAATGCAGGCAGTCTTGTTTAACTAAGAAATCATGACGGTGTATTTGTAACATATGCACAGTAATCCAGTCAAGATTAGATATAGACTTGAGGTATTCACCAGGATAGTTTCGTCACGGCACGTGTAATTGCTAGCGAAATATTTGTTCCGTTTATCAGTTTGTGGGCTAAATCTGTTTAAAACATCATAAATTGCTTGACGTAATCATTTTTTTACATTAAAGTATAACCAGTTTAGTCGCTGTATCCACAGCATTCTACCCACAGCGAATATAGCAAATGCAGCTCTACAACGGGATTTGGAAGGTGAGGATTTAAATGACACATGAACGCATAGTTATTAAGCCAGACATGCTAATCAACCTAGGCCCCATGCCAGATGCAGACAATGATGCATACCGTCTGTTTGACGAAAACGATGCGGTAGGCAACCCGCCAAGCAAAATCCCCCAAACATCGTGGCGGCTACCTGCTAATGGTAGCGGGTGGGTAAATCCAACGCTTATAGTTGACCTGCAATGCGAACATATAATAAGTGAAGTATATTTTTTTGACGGCCCCAAAAACGGCGAAAATGTGCGTGGTGGTGGGTTTAAACTATACGCAGGAAGGCCCTTTAACTGGGGCGAGCCATTGATAGACTATAAAATTCAAAACATCAGCGAGTGGAAGCATGTCAAACTACAAAACGAAGTGCGTGTTAGGTATTTGCAAATAGAAAAATACCATACCGAGACTTTTCTTTGGAGTGATATGTCTTTTTTTTGTGATGCAAACATTGGCGAAATGGTGTTCTACGGCACCCCAATTGGCAAACCGGTGGCAAAGCCATTGCCAAAACCAGCCCCCAAGTTTGGCTTCACAATGGGCGAGTTTATCGGCATTAACTCATTTTTGTGGACAAAAGAAGAAGATTTGGATTGCATAGGCTTTATTAGGGAGTACCATAACTGGACCTTTACCGACCCTAACAACACAAGCTATCCCAATAACAAAAATGTTTATGAATCTCATGGGGTTATGCTAGACGATTACTACGCCCGGCTAAAAGAAAAAAACATTGGAATATGCATATGCGTACAAACCGCTTCACAGGCAAGTGATAGCGTAAAACCTGCCTGGGCAGGCCCCACTACAGAACCTGCGTCCTACGAAGCCCATGCCGACCATATGTACCAACTAGCAGCCCGTTACGGCAAAACCCCGGTAGACGAAAAGCTGCTGCGTGCTGACGAAAAGTATGGTAATAAAACGGCACTTGATTTAATAAATTATTACGAAAATTGGAACGAGCCAGATAACTGGTGGGTAACGGGAGGCGAATGGTTCTCTCCATACGAGCTAGCCGCCATGACCAGTGCCGACTACGACGGCCACGCCTTAACCATGGGCAATAAAGTAGGGATAAAAAACGCCGACCCTCATGCAAAATTTGTAATGGGCGGGCTTTCTAATATGTCATTTGGTTATATCAAGGCCATGTTATTGTGGTTTGAAGAGTTTAGGCCGGATGACAACACGATTTTTGATGTGCTTAACTTCCATGATTACTGCTTTAGTGGTAGCCAGGGATGCTCACCCGAAAAGGCCAAGCTAAAAGAAAAAATGCAGGAGAAAGTAAACTTCCGCAACACATATTTCCCCAATGCAGAAATTTGGCTTTCAGAGTTTGGGTGGGATAGGGACCCAGGCTCGCCCCTTTGCGCTGTGGCTCATGCCGGATTTGACGCAAACGAGGTGCAGGCCCAGTGGATAGTGCGCGAGTATCTAATTTTAGCCGCTGCCGGTATAGATAGGGCGCAGGTTTACATGATAGACGATGCAGTAAACGAAGACTCGCCCATGCGGCACATGACAAGCGGTTTAATTGCTTTTAGAGGAGACGAAAGACTGCCCTCGTGGTACTACACCGCCACCCTTAAAAACCGTTTAGACACCATGGTTTTTGAAGGCGAAGTGGTGTCGGGAAGCCCAGATGTATGGGTTTATAGCTTTAAGGAAAAAGATAAAAACGCTGGTGCGTATGCCCTATGGTGCCCTACAGAAGACGGCACCCAGGTTAATGGCTACACCCTAGCCCTTCCTAAAGGGGTAAAAAAGGCAAGCGTTGTAACCCTGGAGGACAAAAACATCAATGGGGTTGAAACTGCCCTTAAAATTAATGACGGGGCAGTAACCGTAGATATAAGCGAGAGGCCGATATTTGTGATGATGGAATAGGGAATGGAGGATGAGTTGTGACAAGGAAATTATTTAAGAAGCTTATATCCTTTGTGCTGATTATTGCAATATTGTCGACAAATTTCGCTTTTGGCGCAGAAGAGCCAAGTGCAGCCCACACCCCGGACGAACCTATTACGGTGTTTCAGATGCGTGAGCGCAATGTTATAAGCTATCACAACTTTTTGGACTACCACAGCACCGCAAGCCGCCCCGATAGGGAATATATTATCGAGGGTGCAAGCTATGTATACGCAAACCAAATGGAAACTAAAACCTTGTACGACTTCGAAGGAATGGAAGGTCCAAGCGTACTAACAGGAGAAACAGGGATAATAGAATGGGAAGTCTATATCCATGAGGCGGGGCTTTACAACTTATCTGTACTGTATTTTCCCATAGAAGGCAGAAGCTCTGACATTCAGCGCGGGATTTTTGTTAATGGGCGGCTTCCCTTTAACGAAGCAGGCAACATAGAGTTTTATAGGATATGGGTAAACGAAGGCGATATCTACCAAATGGACACCCTAGGCAATCATATACGTGTGCGCCAAATAGAAGCCCCCAAATGGCTGGAAGTTACCAGCCGGGATTTTCAAGGGTATCATCCCAGGCCCTTCTTATTTTACTTGGAAGCCGGGCTTAACACTATAAGTTTTGTCTCGTCTCGTGAGCCTATGGTAATCCGCCATATTCGCCTGTATCAAGAGCCGGAACTGCTAGCATACGAAGAGTATCTTGCAATGCACTTAGCCAGCGGCCACCCCATAGTTTACGGCCATTTCGAACGGATAGAAGCTCAAGAGGCAGTACGCAAGTCTTCCCCCATGCTATATCCGTTAAACGATAACTCCAGCCCGGCTGTGTACCCCCAAAGTCCCAGGTATATCCTTACTAACACCATAGGGGGCACAAACTGGCGCATAAGCGGGCAGTGGATAGAATGGGATATGTATGTTCCGGAAACGGGGCTTTACAACATCTCATTTAGTGTTCTTCAAAACTTTGCCAGGGGCACCAGTGTATTTAGAGAGTTATCTATCAACGGCGAAGTCCCCTTTCAAGAGGCAGAGGCTCTGGCCTTCCGCTTTCAAAGAGGATGGAGGATTGAAACCCTTGGTAACGAGGGCGACGAGCCCTTCTTGTTCTTGTTACAACAAGGGCACAATACGATAAGGTTAAGAGTTGTACTGGGCGGCCTGTCGGAGTATGTGCGCAGGGTTGAAACCCATATGAGAGAGCTTAACGAAATTTATAGACAGCTAATAGTCCTAACTGGGACCGAACCGGATAGGCATAGGGATTATCAAATAGCAAGGAGATTTCCGCATTTATCTTCACAGCTCACCGCCCATAGCGAGGATTTGTATCAAATTTTTGACGAACTGGTGGAACTGTCTGGCGGAAGAGGCGAGCGGGATGCCGCTATCCAAAACATGGCGCAACAGCTTAGTGTGCTTGCGGTTGATGTGGAGTCGTTTACCTTTAGGCTAGACTTGTTTAGGATTAATATTGGTGCCCTAGGCACATGGTTGATAATGGCTAACGAACAAACTTTGCAGCTGGACGCGATTAATATCCAGTCCACTGATACAGCCCCGCCCAGGCTTAGAAATTCGTGGTGGGCAAGGCTTTGGCACGAACTCCAGTCTCTGTTCTTCTCATTTTTTATAGACTATACCGCAATCGGTAGCCTAGAAATAAACCCAGACCAGGAAACTATTACAGTATGGACAGGGGTAGGGCGTGACCAAGCCAACTTAACCAAGAGTTTAATAGACCAAGGTTTTGCCGGCTTGGCTGGGATAAATGTTAATCTTATGCTGGTGGATATGGCTACGTTGCTTCCCGCAATACTTGCCGGCCAGGGGCCGGATGTCGCCATGTTTGTCAGCCCCGATATCCCCATGAACTTTGGTATACGGGGCGCGCTTCATGATATATCTCAGTTCCCCGATTTTGATGAGATTACAAGCCGGTTTCATGAGGCGGCAATGGTGCCCTTTACCTACGATGGCAGGACTTTTGGCCTGCCCGAGAGCATGACATTCCCGATGCTGTTTTATCGCATGGATATACTGGAAGAATTGGGCCTCGAAGTCCCCCAAACATGGGACGAACTGCCCTATGTGCTATCGGTATTAAGCGTAAACAATTTGGCCTTTGGCCTGCCTGCCCCCGCCATGGCAAGGGCGGCCACTATTACTTCAACCGAAACCCATGACGGTGCGTTTGGCATGTTCTTATTCCAAAACGGTGGCGAGTATTACTCCCCATGCGGGCGTTACTCTGGGCTTGATAGTGAAATAGGCATAGCAACATTTAGACAGTTTACCCGCTACTACACAGACTTTACGCTAGAAAGAGCTTTTGACTTCGTTAACCGCTTTAGGATAGGCGAAATGCCTTTAGGCGTTGTAGATTTTACAACCTATAACATGTTGCAAGTTTTTGCACCGGAAATACGGGGGATGTGGGGTTTTACTACTGTGCCCGGTACAGTACGAGAAGACGGGCGTATAGACCGCTCTGTAGCGGCAGGCGGCAGTGCAATAGTTATGACCGAGCGTTCTAATTATCACGACGCGTCGTGGGAGTTTATAAAGTGGTGGACATCCAGCGAAACCCAGTTGGACTTTGCCCGCGGGTTAGAAGCCTTACTTGGCCCCTCGGCCAGGTACCCCACCGCCAACCTAGAGGCGTTTGACATGCTGGCTTGGCCGATAGAGCATCACAGGCAACTTACTGCCCAGCAGGCATACCTGCGCGGTATACCCCAAGTGCCGGGTGGATATTTTACGGCACGGCATATCAACAATGCGTTTAACACAGTGGTTGTGGCCGAAACAATGGGGCCAAGGGAAGCACTAACCAACCATGTACGGTTTATTAACGAAGAAATTGCGTTTAGGCGCAACGAGTTTGGGTTAGATTAATCTCCGCAAGGCGGTGAAGACATTGAGAAATTTGCTCCGGCGTTCACAACCAGGCCATATGAATATGCGTAGGTTAAAACGTGCCAGATCGGCGACATATGTGCTATTGGCACCATATTTTGTTTTGTTTTTTCTTTTTACTGCATTGCCGGTGGCTATATCAATTTTCTTTAGTTTTACCAACTTTAACATGCTGCAGGCCCCAAGTTTTGTGGGTTGGGGCAATTATATGAGGTTGTTACTTGATGATGATATATTCATTATCGCGGTACGCAACACTCTTATTTTTGCTGTCATTACAGGCCCGATAAGCTACTTAATGTGCTTTATGTTTGCGTGGATTATAAACGAGCTGCCACCTAAGTTGCGCTCTGTTATGACACTAATTTTTTATGCCCCTTCTATATCGGGTAATATTTTTTTCATATGGCAGGTCTTCTTTTCGTCTGACCGGCAGGGCTGGCTTAATGCTTTCCTATTAAATGCCGGGTTTATTTCCACTGCCATAGAGTGGCTAAATACCGAGGCATATGTACTGCCCATTTTGATACTTGTACAGCTATGGCTTAGTTTGGGCGTAGGCTTTCTTGCCTTTATTGCCGGCTTGCAAACGGTAGATAAATCTTTGTACGAGGCCGCTGCTGTTGACGGTATACGTAACCGCTGGCAAGAGCTTTGGTTTATTACTCTGCCATGCATGAAGCCCCAGCTTATGTTTGGTGCGGTTATACAAATAACAATGGCCTTCTCTGTTTCAGAGGTGTCAATCCAGCTTGCGGGCTTCCCCAGTGTTAACTATGCCGGGCATACGGTTGCCACCCACTTGATGGACTTTGGTACCCATCGTTTTGAGATGGGATACGCATCGGCAATTGCTACCGTTTTGTTTCTTGCCATGATTTTGACAAATAAAGGTGTCCAAAGGCTGTTAAGAAAGGTGGGGAGCTAGGTGAAGAGAAAGATTAACCGCTCTCTTGGCGGGACGATAGCTTTGTTCCTGTTTATTGCCTTGGTTGGGGCTTTTATGGCCCTGCCGCTAATATTTACTGTTAACAATGCTTTCAAGCCATTGGATGAGTTCTTTTTGTTTCCCCCTAGGTTTTGGGTAAGAAACCCCACCACCAACAATTTTGCTGACTTGTTTATACTTATGGCCGAGTCGTGGGTTCCCTTTAGCCGTTATATTCTCAACTCTATTTTCATAACGGGTGCCGGTACCTTTGGGCATGTAATTATTGCGGCGGCGGCGGCGTATCCGCTGGCTAAGCACGAGTTTAAGGGTAAAGCGGTTTTATTTTCTATTGTTGTGCTTTCGCTTATGTTTTCGCCACAGGTTACGGCTATCCCTAACTATATGGTTATCACGTTACTTGGTTTTAACAATACGTATGCGGCCCTTATTGTGCCGGCCTTTGCCTTCTCACTGGGGCTATACCTGATGAAACAGTTTATGGAGCAAATACCGGACTCGCTACTGGAGTCCGCGCAAATAGACGGGGCATCGGAATACCGGACGTTTTTTTCCATTGTCATGCCTAATGTTAAGCCTGCGTGGCTTACACTTGCAATTTTGATGTTTCAGCAATTATGGGGAAACACTGGCGGCATGTTTATAAGAAGCGAGCAACTGCGGCCTCTTAACTTTGCACTGTTATTGATTACACAAGGCGGGGTGCCTGCACGAGCGGGTGCGTCTGCGGCGGTGGGGCTTATTATCATGAGTGTCCCCATTACGTTTTTCATAATTTCACAAAGCAGCATAATCGAAACCATGACAACATCGGGTATGAAGGAATAGTTTCCTTACCAGAAGGAGATGGCTGATGAAAAAAAAGTTGCTTGTATTACTGATACTTGTTTTTGTGTTATCGCCGTTACCATCGGTTATTGCTGTTGCCGGTGCGCCTTTCGAGTCTTATCGTTTTGACTTTTATGGGTATGAGATTGCCATACCTAACCCGTATCACGCGGTTAAATCCGTCTCTGGACGGGATTTGGGGATAGCTGATTTTGTGAACCCTACAGATTTTTTTGTACGGGACGATATGGTTTATTTGTTGGATGCCGGGGCTTCTCAAATCGTCATCTTTGACGAGTATCTTAATTTGATTAATGTCATTGGTGATTTAAATTACAATGGTGTAAGTGATAGCTTTAACAGTCCTCAAGGCATTTTCGTAGGCCATGACCATGTAATTTATGTTGCGGATACAGAAAACCGCCGCGTGGTTGTGCTAGACGATAGCGGCAACATAATAAGGACTATCTCCAACCCAGAGTCAGATTCTATCCCGGAGGATTTTATCTTTTTACCAGAGAAGCTGGTTGCAGACACCGCAGGTCGCGTTTTTGTTGTTGCAAGAAATATGTTTGAAGGGATTATGAGTTTTGACAGAGAAGGTGAATTTTTTGGGTTCTTTGGTACCGTAGAAGTTACCTTTAGCCCTATAGACTTATTCTGGCGTACTGTTGCAACCCAGGCACAGCGGGCAAGGCTTGGCCTGTTTCTTCCTACAGAGTTTTCCAATATAGCTATCGACCCGGAAGGGTTTATATACGCCACCATCATAGATACGGCTGGCGATAGAGACTTTATTATGAGAATAAACGCAATGGGCAGGAATGTGCTAACCAATTATTCGCCACTTGCCATTCAGGGTGATTTTAATTTTAGGCTGTTTGGTGATTTCTCTGGTGCATCTACGTTTGTAGATATTATTTATCGGGGGTATGGGATATACTCGGCCCTTGATTTTACAAGAAACAGGATATTTACCTATGATGGCGAAGGCAATCTGCTATATGTCTTTGGGGGGCCGGGCAATGCTATGGGAATGTTGCGTAGCCCTGTAGCTATCGAGTATTTGGGGGATAATATATTAGTGTTAGACGCCGCCCGTAGGGAGGTTGTTTTCTTTGCGCCTACGGAGTACGGGCGGTTTATTAATACCGCCACGGCGATGCGCTTTATTGGTGATGAGGAGCAATCTGTATACTACTGGCGCAGGGTGCTAGCACTGGATGCACACTACGAATTGGCACTTTCGGGTATAGGCCGGTCCTTGTTAGCTGCTAACGAGTATCGCGAGGCTATGGTGTATCTACGCAGGGCACTTGACTACAGAAATTACTCTATAGCTTTTAGCCGCCACAGAAACCAGGTTTTACGAGATAATCTTCCTATAGTATTTACTGTAGCTGTAGTGGGTGCTGTGGTTTGGGTTTCATTTAAAATTTATAAGCGGGTAAAGCCTATGTTTGTTAAGACTTCTTTGGCAGGAGGGGAATAATGGTTGCAGCGTTAAAATACCAATTTTATATACTGTTTCGCCCAATAGACGGCTTTTACCGCCTCAAGAACGAGAAAAGAGGGCGGAACTCTATCACTATTTTAAACCTCTTTTTGTTTTGGGTATCCTATTCTTTTATGGAAAGCTATGTAAGCTTTACTGTAGCTGTAAGGGCCCCTGCAATTTTTAGAAACAGCCTGATTAACCTGCTTGGGATTGTGGCTATCTTTCTACTATTTTGCATAGGTAACTGGGCGGTTACAACACTTATGAACGGCGAGGGTAAGTTTTCAGAAATATGTATGGCAGTGTCGTATGCGCTGTTTCCCATGTTGTTGATTTTTATCCCTGCAACACTTTTAAGCCATCTTCTTACCAGCAATGAGGCGGCTTTTTATACGATACTTGTTGGGGCGTCTATTTTTTGGTTTGCGATTCTTATGTTTTTGGGTATCTTGGTTATGCATGACTATACGGTGTTTAAAACCATTATGACGTTTTTCTTGACCATTTTAAGCATGTTGATAATTATGTTTTTAATTATGCTTGTTACAACCCTTACAGGGCAGCTGTGGATATTTTTGCGCAGTGTTTATACCGAAATTGTATTCTAGCGAGGAGGAAAGCAGATGGCAAAGTCTACAAAAAGATTTGTAAGATTTTTTCTTGTCGTCATTATTATCGCCATCTTTGTGTATCTTTTCTCTTTTAACAAGATGGCGTACGACTATGCCCATTTATTTCCAGACACATATGAGGCAGGGTGGGATTTCGAGCCACTGCCAAACCCTAACCCTATGGTTAGCGGCATGGTATTGGCCGCAGAAACAGATGAGCTAAAGTTGTATGTTAATACCTCTACGGGGGAAATTGCCGTATATGACAAGCGAGGCGGCCATACATGGTATTCCAACCCGCCGGGCAGGCGACAAGACCCGATAGCCAACCAGTTTGAGATATCTCATATGTCGTCCCAGTTGGCGGTTACGTTTTTTAATAGCCAAAGGCGGCAAATGGCCTTTAACAGCCACGACCATAGTACAGACCTTGGGCAGCTAGAAATTGAGGCAATAACAAACGGCGTGCGCATGAACTACACCATTGGCGATTTAACCTTGGGTGTGGATTTATTGCCCCAATTTATAACGGACGAAAGGCTTTATTATCTATTTTTGCAGCACTTAGATGCAGGTGACGCGGATTGGTTGCTGCAAAGATACAGACCGTCGGCGGTTTTGGACGGTTTTAGGGAGCTTTCTAGCATAGACAGGGCCGCCAGGATTACGTCCAACAGGCTCATGGGTATTTTTGAGTACCATGGATACGATGTTTACGAGCTTGCCTACGACAATATGTTGGCCGGGGTAGAGATGGAGCTTGATAGGATTTTCTTTGAAATTTCTATTGAGTACCGCTTAGAAGGCGACACCTTGGTTGCTACCGTACCTATGGATAGGATAACAGAAAACGGTGGCGGCGAGCTGGGCACGGTTACACTTTTACAGTTTTTTGGGGCTGGTGGCACCCAGGATGAAGGGTATATGCTTGTCCCTTCCGGTGCCGGCGGGCTTATACATTTTAATAATGGCCGCATTAGGGATGACCAATTTGTACAGCCCGTTTATGGCTTTCCGCCCATGACGCAGTTTGTGCGGACGCAGATTAACGAGCCTGTACGCTTCCCGATATTTGGGGTTAGCCGTGTGGGTGGCGGTGCCTTTATAGCCTGCGTGGTTGAAGGGGAGCCATTGGCGTCTATTTTTGCAGATATAAGCGGTAAAACCGGGTCATACAACCATGTGTTTTCCGTTTTTACCTTGCGTAATTCTGGCCAGCTTCCTATGACCGGGGCCATAGGCTCTATAGCGGATATGACTGTGCTTGAAGAGTTTGCCGGTGTTGGTAACTACACAATCAGGTTTATGTTTTTGCCGGGCAATGATGATGGCTATCCAGAAATGGCCAACCGCTTTCGCGAAGAGCTAATAACCAATGGCGCATTAACACCCCTAGACCCAAGCGAGGGTGTGCCGTTTTACCTGGATATTTACGGCGGGGTGGAGCAAGTAGGCCATGTACTTGGGGTTCCCTTTACTTCACCTACCGTGCTTACAACTTATAGCCAAGCCATGCATATTGTAAACGTACTTTCGGATTTGGGTGTAGAGAATATTCATATGCGCTTTCTTGGGTGGCATAATGGCGGCGTTAATCATGCATCTGCCAGAAATATCAACCGCATACGCTCGTTAGGAAATTTTAACGAGATGCGTGAGCTTGACAGCCTTTTGCAACAAGGAGGCGGGGCACTTTTCCCAGACGTTCAGTTTCAGCGGGTTAGTTTTTATAATACCCGTGGGTATCGCCCAAACTGGGAAGCATCCCGGGATGTAACAGGGTTTTTGGGTGTTTCGATGCCTTTTGGCCGTATTACAATGCGGCGTAACACAAATTACAGAACAGCGGTGTTTTACTATAATTCGCCAAACGCGCTTCCTAGCCATGTAGACAGCTTTATAGATGCCTACAGCCATGTTGGGCTATCAAGCCTGGCACTAAGGGACTTGGGAGACATAGTAACAGCAGACTTTGACAGAGCATCCTATGTAAGCCGGGCGGCTGCAGTCCGCATCATGGAAGAGCAACTTGGAAAAATTGCCGAGAGCTATAATAACCTGATGATTTCTGGCGGTAACATGTATGCCCTTAGATATGCAAATCACATTATTAATTTGCCTACGTCGGCAAATATGTTTTATATCATAGATGAAGAGGTACCCTTTTTGCCTATGGTTTTACATGGATATGTAAATTTTACAGGCCATGCGTTTAACACCTCTCAGGTATTTGACCCGGAAACACAAAGGCTTAGGATGATAGAGTTTGGTGGTGCGCCATATTTTGTTATGACATATGCACCCACAGAGATTTTAAGATTTAGCTACTTTGAAAATTTGTTTACCACGCACTACGTTAATTGGGTAACCCAGGCAGCTGAGGATTTTGCCTTGTACCAAGAGGTGTTTTCTGGTTTAAGGTCGGCTAGGATGATTAACCATATTAACCATGGTGGTGGCGTTTTTGAAACCAGATATTCCAATAGCACATCGATATTTGTAAATTATGGGCGCAGCGACGCATATGTAAACGGTGTGCTGGTAAGGGCTATGGACTTTGCCGTAGGGAGTTTTGAGTCATGAGAAAAAGAGGTAAGTTTTCTTTAAGCTTAAGGGGCAGGGAGGCCATGCTTGGCTATATGTTTATTATGCCATGGCTTATTGGTTTTATCGTGTTTTTCCTTGCAAATTATCTGCATACGCTAAGGATGAGTGTTTCCTCTGTAGACATGGTGGCGGCAGGCGGATACGATTTAAGCTTTTCGGGTTTAGAAAATTTCCGGCATATATTTACCGAACATGCTACGTTTACTCGGGTGTTTGTAGAGTCTATGCTTGGCATTCTTGTAGACATACCCTTGATTATATTTTTTAGCTTGTTTATTGCTCTTTTGCTAAACCGCAAGTTTAAAATGCGGGGGATAGTACGTGCTGTGTTTTTCCTCCCCGTTATTATGGCCTCTGCCGCCATTACCAATGCTATCGAGCAGTCTTTGTTAATGGTTATGGGTGGGCTAACAACAATGCCACCGGAGATGCAACAAACTACCGGGCTTAGCGTCCAGTCTATTGCTGTTTTGTTGGCTAATTTTGGGCTTCCTTTGCAGATAATACAGTATATTATTGGTGCGGTTGCACGTGTTTACGAAATTGTACGTGCCTCTGGGGTGCAGATACTAATTTTTCTTGCCGCTTTGCAGTCTGTGCCTACGTCTTTGTATGAAGTGGCGTTTATTGAGGGCTCTACCCCTTACGAGGCCTTTTGGAAGATTACACTGCCTATTATTAGCCCGCTAATTGTTACCAATGTTGTATACACCGTTGTTGACCGTTATGTAACCAGTGCGGTGGTGGATATGGCATACGAGTCGGCCTTCTTGCACTGGAGTTTTGGGGTTAGTGCCGCAATGTCGGTGGTCAGCTCTGTTGCTGTGTTGCTGCTTTTATTGATGGTATGTGGGTTTATATCAAAATTTGCGTTCTACCATACCTAAAGGGTGAGAGTTATCCCGCCAACATAATACGGAAATTGCTTTTTATTTCCGTGCTTGGTTGGTGAAAAAGCTTTTAGATGAACCGATGGGAGGCATGAGTTTAAGTGATGCAATTTACAAAAAATTTACTGGAAAAGCTTCCGTCGTTTAGGCGTGGATATGTCCTTAGGGCTAAGAAGGCTGTCAAAGAAACGATAATGAGCATTTTCATTTTCATTATCCTTATTGGCATTGCATTTGTTATATTAAGCCCGTTGTTGGCAATAGTTTCTAACAGCCTTATGAGCCGTGGGGATATTTACAACCCATTGGTTTATCTTATTCCCAGAAACCCCGCGTCGGTTCACTACGAGTTTGCGCTTCATTATATGAATTATTGGCAGGCACTTAGGTTTACCCTTGGCTATACGTTTGGGATTACGGCTTTACAAATTGCTGTTTGTTCGCTTGTGGGATACGGCTTTGCTAGATTTCGCTTTCCAGGGAGGAATATCCTTTTTGGGATGGTGATTCTTACTATTGTGGTACCTACCCAAACCATTATTATCCCCTTGTACTCTCAGTTTAGGTTTTTTGATTTGTTTGGGGCTCTTGGGCTGTTTATGGAGCCTATTAACCTCTTGGGCCGGGTATGGTCTACGGTTATTTTAACCACTACCGGGCAGGGGCTTAGGGCAGGGCTGTTTATCTTTATCTTTAGGCAGTTTTTTAGAGGGCTACCAAAGGAGCTTGAAGAAGCTGCGGTTATTGATGGTGCCGGGCCAGTATATACTTACGGTAGGGTTATGCTTCCTAATGCTGTGCCGGCTATTATTACGGTTATGCTGTTTTCTATTGTATGGCAGTACAACGATGTATACTTTGCCGGTGTGTTTATGAGCGGGGTGCGCAATTTGCTTCCTGTTAATCTATCGGGGCTGGCAACGGCGTACCACTGGGGCGAGCAGGAAATGGATTTTAACCTGGTTAATGCTGTTGTAAATGCGGGGGTTGTGCTAACCATTATTCCGATAATTGTTATTTACATGTTTTTGCAAAAGTTCTTTATGGAAGGTATCGAGCGAAGCGGAATTGTGGGTTAGTGCAGTGATAAAACCCACAAGCGGCTTTGTTAGCATACAGTAAGGGCCTAGCATAGGCCTAGTTAAGAAGCTTATGACGTTAACACAGCGTTATAAAACTTCTAACAAACAAAAAGGAGTGAAAGAAGTGAAAAAATGTATTTTGTTTAGTCTGCTGCTGGTACTGGCCTTGGCTATTGGCCTGACTGCCTGTGGAAACGGAAACGACGAAGCAGACACCGCGCAAGACCCTACCGACAGAACAGAGGAGTCGGCAGTCATTGAGCCTGACCCCTCGGGTAATGGCGACGAGGATGATACTGAAGAGCTCGAAGAAGATGAGATGTGCCCCATTCTTTCCATGGTTGTAAACCGCTTTCCTGCGGAAGACCGTGGCGGCAGAGTTATCCGCTATGCAACAGACTGGGATGCCTTGGCTGTAAGCGGCATGGAAACGCCAGGTGCCGACGCCACCCGTTCGGAGCTTATGCGCTACAACAATCTTAGGCGTATCGAAGAAAAGTACAATATCACCATTTACCGTGTAGACATCCCCAACACGGACCTGGCAGCAGCCGTAACCACCAGCCAAATGGCCGGCGCGCCTTTTGCTGACATGGTTTCACTAGGTGGCAGTTTTGCTGTGGGCCTTATCATGAACGACCAGATGTATGATGTTCATGATATCGCACATCCTAACTCGCAAATCTTTACCGACTCCTACTTAGTTTACGTAGCACCACCTGTGCTGGGCAGACAAGTATTTTTCAGAAACAGGGGTATCAACTCTGGCGAAGCGTTTATGGGTTATAACTACGATATTATAAGGGCCATTGGCGCACCCGACCCTCAAGAGCTATTTTTTGCAGGCGAGTGGACATGGGACGCGTTTCTTGACATCGCCATTTTGGCAACCCAGGACACCAATAACGACGGCACAATAGACCAGTGGGGTTACTCTGGTGTTGGTGCCTTATTGGCAGAAATGCTGATTGCCTCTAATGGTGGCGTTATTTTTGAACCTGGAGTGACAGAAGAGCAAATTACAAGCCCTAGAGTTGTTAATGCCTTAAACTTCTTTAACAGGCTGTATAACATCGACCAGGTTGTGTTTACCTATAACAACGACTTCTGGGCATGGGGCGAAAACAACGATGCATGGAGAGATGGTAGCAGTGCTTTCTACCGTGCCCAAGCTTGGATGCACCCACCGCTTGACTCTGAAGACATTCTTCCTTTTGAACATCGTGTTGTACCGTTCCCACTTGGGCCAGACAATACAGACGGAAGAAGCAACGCAGCTGGCGTTCCAGGTGGTTGGTTTATTCCACGTGGTGTAGAGGATCCTACATTTGTATTCCAAATTTTTGAAGAATCTATGGAGTTTTACCGCTATGGTGGCCTTACATGGGCAGAGTATCACGAATCTGGCCAAAGGGAATGGCTAAGCAGCATGTTCCTTACCGAAACATGTGTCGAGCTGATTTTATGGCTCTCTGGCCCAGAAAACCTTCGTGCAGACTGGCGCTCGTTGTTAACCGATGTTAACTGGGGTGCGATTTGGACCAATATCTGGGATCAAACCGAAACCGTGGCCCAGGCTGTAGAAGCTGCACGTCCTATTATCCAAGACAGGATGGACTTGTTCTATGCCGAACTTGATGAAGAGTACGAGGAGTAGTAATTTTTAGATTAAAACTGCGGGGCTCTGCCCCGCACCTCGTAAGCTTTTTGTAAAAGCTTAACCAAAAACTTTATTCAAAACCGCGCTTATGCGCGGTTTTGGGGGTTTTGGGGCTAAGACTTTGTTATTGCGGCGTTGCTTTTCGTCATTGCGAGCAAAGTGAAACAATCCAAGTAAGCCCTTTTCAAAAGAAATATATTTCAGGAGGTTAGCGTGAAAATAGGCGTAGCCAATTTTCACCACTGGCGTTGTGCTGAGGCCTCAGAATGGAGATTAGCATGGTTAATTATGACATATTTAAGGAGCCTGTTTTTTCGGTCAGTTTTCAATCTAACGGGGCTTTGTACTCCGCGGATAAATCCGGAGACAGCTGGTGTTGGAAAGACGCCGAGGCATGTGTTTTTTCCAAATTAGACGAAGTTAGCATAATGGCGCAAAACACCCCGCTTGAAAAAGTAATCATTACTTGGCGGGTAGACATGCCCCTAAAAACCAGCATCATGGGCGACCATTGGGAGCGCGGGTACGGCGATTTAGAGTTTAGGGGATTTGCACCAGAGCGGAAGCTGCCTTGGTATTTCTTAGCCGTTAGCGGTAAAAATACTTGGGGGGTTGGCGTAAAAACCGGTTGTGGGGCATTTTGCTCTTGGAAACTGACCCGTGATAGGCTTACCCTTATCTTGGATGTGCAAAACGGCGGGATGGGCGTACTGCTTAAGGGGCGGACTCTTATAGCGGCTCATGTTGTTTCGGCTGAGTCTGATGAAGATGAATCTACTTTTGCATTTGGCAAACGTTTTTGCAGTCTGCTTTGCGACAAGCCAGTAATGCCCGAAGCACCGGTTTACGGCGGCAATAACTGGTACTATGCATATGGCAACTCCAGCCATGATAAGATTTTGCAAGACAGCGATTTTATAGCCTCGTTATCAGCCGGTAACGCCAACAGGCCCTACATGTTTATAGACGACGGCTGGGAAGTATGCCATAACGGCGACCACACAGGTGGGCCATGGCATATAGGTAATAGCGACTTCCCAGATATGCCGGGGTTGGCCGCAAAAATGAAGGATATTGGCGTAAAGCCCGGCGTGTGGATAAGGCCCCTTTTAAACGCAGTTAGCGTACCTAAGTCGTGGTGGTTGCCCGGTAATCGTTATGTCGAAAGGTCGCTTGGCTTCCAATACCCATGGATGCTTGACCCCAGTATCCCAGATGTTTTGGAGTTTATTCGTGAGGACTTTAAACGCCTGGTATCATGGGGATACAATATCAAACATGACTACACCACATACGATATCCTTGGCAGGTGGGGCTTTGACATGGGCGAAGAGCTTACAAACCCTGGCTGGCATTTTGCCGACAGGACAAGAACAACTATGGAAATTATATTGGACATGTACAGGGTAATGGCCGAGGCCTCTGGTGATGCTTTGGTTGTGGCCTGCAACACCGTTTCACATGCGACGGCCGGTATTTTTGCAATGCAGCGCACCGGCGACGATACCAGCGGCTTTGACTGGCACCGCACCCGCAAGATGGGGGTAAACACCATGGCCTTTAGGGCTATGCAGCATGGTGCATTTTATGCGGCAGATGCAGATTGTGTTGGCATAACGCCTCGCATCGATTGGTCACTTAATAAGCAGTGGCTGGATTTGGTTGCCAAAAGCGGTACGCCTCTTCTTGTTTCCATTGACCCTGCAACTGCGGACACCGTTCATAAAGCGGCTTTGAAAGATGCGTTTAAAACCGCCTCTGTAGAGCAGCCCATAGCCGAGCCTCTTGACTGGCTTTACAACCAAAGCCCCTGTGAGTTTAAGTTAATGGGAGAAAATGTACGATACAAATGGGACGGAGCATCACCCGGCGAGATGCTGAATATTAACTTTGGAAGGTCGGGACTGTAATGGAGTACACTAATAATATCATCCAATTAACCGAGAAATGGCGGGCTTTTCACAATGATACATCCCCCGGGCAGATGATGGTAACAGTGTGCCCGTACACATTTCATTTGGATTATAAGGACTGGGGCGTTAAAAACCGTCCGTTTTCTTCCTGGGATTTCGAGAAAGACGGCGAGGAGTATGTGCTTAGGGCCAAAAAGATGAATGAAATCTTTGTGGACTATACGGCGGGTATGGACAACGACTATGTGCCCGCGGTGGGGATAAACATGGGATATGGCGTCCACAGCGCGTACTATACCGGGGCTGAGGTTATCTTTGGAGAGGAAACTAGCTGGACGCATCCTGTTTTGGATGATTTGGCTGACATGAAAAAGCTTGCGATGGATGCGAACAACCCGTGGTATCAAAGGATTTTAGAAATTACCCGCCTGTATGTCAAGTATCAGGAAGGCGATTATTATATCCATGGATTTTCTAATGCTGGGCCGGGGGATATGGCAAACGCTATCCGCGGCAATGACCTTTTTATGGATTTATTTGATGAACCTGAGCTGGTTAGGGCTTTCATGGACCAATGCGCCATGCCTGTTATTTGGCTGGAGGAGTCGATTAAAAAAATTACCGGGTATGTTAATGGGGGCAGCGTTACGGCAAACTGCTGGTTTGAGGGCGATGCGCCTTATATCTCTATGGACTTTGATGATTTGTGCTCGGCTGAGCAGTTTAGGGATTTTGGTAGGCATAGTACCCAAAGGATTCTCGACCATTTTAAGGGCGGGTTTATGCATCATCATATGAAGGGATACCACATTCATAGAGACTTGGCTAAGCTCAACTATTTGAAGCTGTTGGAGATTAGCTGGGACCCTAATTTGACTAAGCCTATTGAATTTTTGGAGGAATTGTGGGATATGCATGGGAATCTGCCGCTTATGGTGCGCTGTACGGCAGCGGATGTTTATAAGCATATAGAGGCTTTGAAAAAAGGCCGGGTTGTGATTATGCTTAATATCGATAGCCTTGACGAAGGGCAGGAGGTAATAAAGTTTATCCGCAGCCATTCGAAGAACTAGAAAAATGTACTCCCGAGAGGTGATAAAATGATATTCAAACAATTCAACAACACCCCAGTAAAAGACCTATTCATAAAACCTCAAGACTTCCACCCCTTCCCACGCTACGAAGAACGTGCAAAATGGGAGGCAGTCTCCCAAGAAACAAGGCAAAAATTCATCAAAGACGCGGAAGCTTACATCGATTATGACTGGCCCATAACCAATATGCACCACTACAGGGTATACGCACAAACAGGCGAATTTTATCCTCACTGGCTATCCTTTGTGGGGAAGCGTAACGCCCTAGGGGTCTTCCTTTTTGCAGAATGTCTGGAGGGCCAAGGCCGCTTCACCCAGCAGATAATAAACGGCATATACGCCCTGTGCGAGTGCACAACCTGGTCTGCCCCAAACCCGCAGTTTACAATTAATGGCGGCGGCGGTATCCCAGACGAAGACGTGCTGGTAGTGGATTTAAACACATCGGAAACAGCAATGATGCTGGCCTGGACTTATTATTTAATGAAAAGCGAGCTAGACGCGGTTTCATCCCGCATAGGGCGAAGAATCTCCCAGGAAATAGAACGTCGTGTAGTAAAACCCTACACCCAAAGAGACACATATTGGTGGATGGGCTTTGTAGAAAACCGCATAAATAACTGGAACCCATGGTGCAATCTTAATGTACTATGCTGCCATTTAATCTTCGATTACGGCGAGGAAGAACGTGAAAAAGCCATTACGCGAATAGCCAAAAGCCTGGACCGCTTTTACGAGACCCACTCAAATGACGGCGGTTGCGACGAAGGGCCAATGTACTGGGGTGCTTCTGGCGGGGCCTTTTACAACTGTCTTAGGTTTTTGCGGGATGCGTCCCGCGGCAAAATCGATATATTTGACAATGACAAAGTGCAGCTAATGGGTACGTATTTTCAAAAGGTGTTTATCTACGGCGAGTACTTTGTCAACTACGCAGACGGCGACCCTATCGTTCCTGTTTTCCCCTGTGTGTATCATTATGGTAAAAATATCGGTGACGATAAGCTTATGCGGCTAGGCGCGGAGGTAACGTCCTGGCATGTTAACCGGAAGTATTGGTTTTTCGTTCTCGACCATTTGTTGGATATGTTCTCTGAGAAGGAACGGGAGGGGCTTAGAGGTAACCCACCGTATGTAAAGGACGCTTGGCTTGATGAAATCCAGATACTGGTTGCTAGGGAATGCGAGGGCACACCCAAGGGACTGTTCCTCTCTGCCAAAGCCGGCACCAATGTGGAGAGTCATAATCATAATGACGTAGGCAATTTTATTGTATACCTAAGCGGAAAGCCTCTGTTTATTGATATCGGTACAGAGGAATATAAGGCCCAGACCTTCAGCCCCCAGCGGTTTGAACTATGGTACTTACAGTCGCAGTATCATAATTGCCCTACGGTTAATGGGTATATGCAGCATGACGGAGAGGATTTTTACGCTCGGGATGTGGTGTATAGTATGGGCCAAAATTCTCAAATTAGTATGGATATCGGGAAGGCGTATGATGACGGTGCCGGAATCAAAAGTTGGAGTCGTAAGGTAGCGATGCATCGCGGCGATAGCCCATATGTGCTGATAACAGACGAGTTTAAACTGGAAAAACCAAGCCCTGTGTCGTACAATTTCATGACACATAAGCGGCCGGTTATAAGCGGCGGCAAAATCAGCATCGATGTAGACGGAGATGTAGGCGTACTAGAGTTTGACGCTGATACCCTGGATGCCGTGGTAGAAAAAATCCCATTAGCGGATGTAAGAACCCAGAGAAACTGGGGCGAATGTATTTACCGCATTGTGCTAAGCGAGAAACAAAACATACCCTCAGCAAGGCAAGAGTTTAGAATCACTGCCCTCTCCTAAGAGGGGTGCCCTAAAAGGGAAAGGGAGATTAACATGCAACCATATCTAATGCAAAAAAACACCCACACCCGCTGGTCAAGCTTCGAAAATCTTAACAGCATAAAAGGCGCAGGCGGCAAAACCAACAAAGGCGCAAAAGGCCGTCCAATGGAGCCTATAGAAATAGGCGAAACTAAAGTCCTACTAGACACAAAAGGTAGCGGGATAATCCACCGCATGTGGCTTACCCTATCCGACCGTAGCCGTGAAATGCTAGACGGGCTAAAACTGCAAATGTTTTGGGATGGGGAAGAACCCCCCGCCGTTAACTTGCCCTTCGGCGACTTTTTTATGTGCGGGCTGGCAAGAGAGGACAAAAACAGGGCCTTCGAAAATCAATTTTTCGCCACCGCAGAGGGGCGTTCTTTTAATAGCTTTATCCAAATGCCCTTTAGAAAAGCCGCCAAAATCCAGATAGTAAACGAAAGCGGGAAGCGTCAAGGCCATTGCTTCTTTGACATTAATTACAGCCTAACACCCATACCAGATAACGCAATGTACTTCCACACGGTTTTCAACCACGTAGAAAAAGGAACCCCCGGCGTTGACTACGAAATCATCCCCCATATTAAAGGCAGTGGGTGTTTTATAGGTGTAAACGTGGCACTTATTGCAGACCCGGTATATCAAAAAACCTGGTGGGGCGAAGGTGAAGTTAAATGCTATATAGACGGCGACAAAGACTTCCCAACCCTGTGCGGAACCGGCGCAGAAGACTATATAGGCTCTGCATGGGCACTGGGCGAATTTGCTAACCAGACCCAAGGCTGCCTGCTGCATGATTGGGATACAGGGGAATGTGTATTTTACCGTTTGCACACGGTAGACCCTATATTTTTCCACGAGGATATAAAGGTAACAATCCAACAAATAGGCAGTGCCACGCGCCCCGGATTGTTAAAAATTTTAGACAACATCAAAGACCTGCAAATCACATCTTGCGATGTGCAGGGCGTTGGCGTGACCTTGTATAAAGATATTTCTGGTTTTGACTTTTTTGAGCAGACAAAGCACCATACCGACGATACTTATTACAATTTCTACAGAGGCGATGACTACAAATCCACGGCATATTTGTATTTGAGCAAGCCGACTAGATAAGCCCCCCTTCCGTGGAAGGGGGCTGCAAAAAAGGACTAACAGTCATGGAAAATTTAACGTACATGCAGGAGAATTTAAGCATATCCACGACGGCGAAACCTGGCATAACTCACAATGCAACATTTTATACACACAATTTTCATCAACATGCACAACCAGAGGGGGCTGTCTTGCTAAGTAAAAACCATGAATATCTATGCAAAGTCTGTCATTGCGAGCAAAGCGAAGCAATCCAAAAGGTTTGATTTGCTGGATTGCTTCGTCGCTTCGCTCCTCAACGCTTTTATGTTGACGAGGCACGTGCATAATTATTCATAAAAATGCTTA